>Ga0308004_10000210_pt1 | contig 28669 bp, 29 predicted proteins | sample Neamet38_FD_203156 | JGI IMG/M metagenome (GOLD analysis project Ga0308004, IMG submission 203156) | Marine microbial communities from water near the shore, Antarctic Ocean - #38 | ecosystem: Environmental > Aquatic > Marine > Unclassified | place: Southern Ocean | collected 2014-06-06 | reverse complement strand
TGCCTTCTATGGTGTTGGTTCATGTATTAGAAAAAGAGGTAGATACAGTGTTTGAGGTTCCAGGAGCAGTTCGTTTTTTATTTGAACAAGGCAAACGTGCCAGTGTTGCAAATGAAGAAGTAGTTGCCATGCGAAGTTATTTAGAAACCTTGGCAACCGAGTCAGAAAAAGGTTTGGCCGTTGGAGATTTAGTAAAAGTACCCTTGTTAGAGCAACAGGCAACCCTGTTGTCTATCAAAGGAAAAAAGTGTTTGGCCCAGCTTCAAAAATTAGGTGCCATTGTATCATTTCAATTGCAGTAAGCAATTGGAATTTTTTTATGTAATAAAAAGCATTACTGTGGGTAGTGCGGGCGAAGCCGTGGAAAAAATGAATGATTTTGTACAATAAAATAGGATATAAAAGAAAACAGACTACCGGTGGTAGTCGAGAAAAAATAGATATTCAGTTGATAACAAAAAGCACAAAAATATACATCGCAGGGCACCGAGGAATGGTGGGCTGCGCTGTTTGGAGAGCACTAGAGAATAAAGGGTATTGCAACCTAATAGGAAAAACTAGTAGCGAACTCGATTTAAGAAATCAACAAGCAGTGCAGGGTTTTTATGCAACTGAAAAACCTGAGGTAGTTATTGATGCTGCAGCAAGAGTTGGTGGGATTCTTGCGAATAGTGATTTTCCTTATCAATTTTTGATGGAAAACATGCAAATTCAGAACAACTTAATTGACGGAGCTTTGCAATCTGGAATTGAGAAATTTATCTTTTTGGGAAGTTCTTGTATCTATCCAAAAATGGCACCACAACCGTTAAAGGAAGATTATTTATTAACGAATTCTTTGGAACCTACCAATGAATGGTATGCTATTGCAAAGATAACAGGCGTAAAGACCTGTCAAGCGATTCGGAAACAATTCAATAAAGATTATGTAAGTTTAATGCCTACAAACTTGTACGGGTATTTTGATAATTTTGATTTACAAACGTCTCATGTTTTACCTGCAATGCTGCGCAAGTTTCATGAAGCAAAATTAAATGATAATGCAGAGGTTATATTATGGGGCAGTGGAACACCTATGAGAGAATTTTTATTTGTAGATGATATGGCGGAAGCAGTTGTATATGCTTTAGAACAGGTATTGCCAGAATATTTATATAATGTAGGTTCTGGAAAAGATATTACCATCAAAGAACTGGCAGAAACCATTCAAAAAGTAACCGGTCATCAAGGTGAGATTATTTGGGACTCCTCAAAACCAGATGGAACTCCAAGAAAATTGATGGATGTCACAAAAATGAAAGAAATGGGTTGGGAATATAATACAGAGTTACAGCAAGGAATTGAAAAAACCTATGCTTGGTTTTTAGAGAATATAGAAAATATAAAAGAAGTTAAATTATAAAACTTCGAATAAAAAAGTAAAAGATGAAAGTAGCCTTAATCACTGGAATTACAGGACAAGATGGTTCTTATTTAGCAGAGTTGTTGTTAGAGAAAGGATATATGGTTCATGGTATCAAAAGAAGATCATCGTTGTTTAATACAGATAGAATCGATCATTTATACCATGATCCACATCATCCTGATCAAAGGTTCAAATTGCATTATGGAGATTTATCTGACGCAATGAATTTGACGCGTATTATTCAAGAAACACAACCAGATGAGATTTACAATTTAGGGGCAATGTCTCATGTTGCTGTTTCTTTTGATACTCCAGAATATGTCGGTAATATTGATGGATTGGGAACTTTACGAATATTAGAGGCAGTACGGATTTTAGGTTTAGAAAAGAAAACAAGAATTTACCAAGCTTCTACTTCTGAATTGTATGGTGGTATGGCTGAAAATAAAAACGATAGCGGTTTTTATGATGAATCTTCACCGTTTTATCCTCGCTCTCCTTATGGAGTTGCGAAAATTTACGGTTTTTGGATTACTAAAAATTATCGCGAAGCGTATGATATGTTTGCGTGTAATGGTATTTTATTCAATCATGAAAGCCCTAGAAGAGGAGAAACTTTTGTAACACGGAAAATTACCCGTGCTGTTGCAAAAATAGCATTAGGGTTGCAAGATAAATTCTATTTGGGGAATTTAGAAGCCAAGCGTGATTGGGGCCATGCGAAAGATTATGTACGTATGATGTGGATGATTTTGCAAGCGGACCAACCTGAAGACTGGGTAATTGCTACAGGGGTAACTACGACAGTGCGTGAATTTGTTCGTTTGGCTTTTGGAGAAGTTGGAATAGAATTAGAATTTAAAGGAGAAGGAGTAAATGAGAAAGCTTTCGTTACAGCATGTAATCATAAAGATTTTCAAGTAGAAATAGGTAAAGAAGTGTTGTCTGTGGATCCGACTTATTTCCGCCCAACAGAAGTTGATTTATTGATTGGAGATCCTTCAAAGGCGAATAATAAATTAGGTTGGTTGCCAGAACACGACTTGGCTTCTTTAGTAAAAGACATGATGAAAGGGGATGTTTCATTAATGAAAAAAGATGTTGTTTTGCTAAAAGCGGGCCTCGATATTTTGAAGCAAGCTGAATAATGTTTGTTACTCAAGATTTAATTACTTTGACTAAATATATATAATTATTGAGATTTAAGAAATAAGATTTTAAACATCATAAAGTTTATAATAATAATAATAATAATAATAATAATAATAATAATATGAAGGGAATAGTTTTAGCAGGAGGTTCAGGAACCAGGCTTTACCCAATAACCAAAGGGGTTTCAAAGCAATTATTGCCTATTTTTGATAAACCTATGATATATTATCCAATTTCAGCTCTTATGATTGCTGGTATAAAGGATATACTCATTATATCTACACCGGATGATTTACCAGGTTTTAAAAGATTATTAGGAAACGGCAGCTCTATTGGTGTTAATTTTTCATATGCAGAACAGCCATCACCTGATGGATTAGCTCAAGCTTTTATTATTGGAAAGAATTTTATAGGAAATGACTCAGTTTGTCTAGTACTTGGAGATAATATTTTTTATGGACAGGGATTAAAAGAATTACTATTACAAGCTCGAAGAAATGCAGAAGAGCAACAAAAAGCAACTGTTTTTGGCTATTATGTTAATGATCCAGAAAGATATGGAGTGGCGGAGTTTGATGAAAAAGGAAATGTCGTTTCATTAGAAGAGAAGCCTAAGAATCCGAAATCCAACTATGCAGTAGTAGGATTATATTTTTATCCTAATTCAGTCATTCAAATTGCAAATAAAATTAAACCTTCAGACCGCGGTGAACTAGAGATTACCTCGGTAAATGAGGAATTTTTAAATTTGAATAGTTTAAAGGTTGAAATAATGGGTAGAGGCTTTGCTTGGTTAGATACTGGTACTAATGAATCTCTTTCTGAGGCGGGTGAATATGTTAAAGCTATCCAGAAAAGACAAGGCTTAATGATAGCTTGTCTAGAAGAGATTGCACTTGAACAAGGTTTTATTACTAAAATACAAGCTCAAAAGATTACAGATTCACTCTTAAAGTCTGAATATGGACAGTATTTAAAAAAACGCATAGAAAATTGGAAATAAAAAAAACTAAAATTGAAGGATTATTTATTTTAGAACCTAAAGTATTCGGAGATGATAGAGGTTATTTTATAGAGGCATATAAAGAATCTTTTTTTAAGGAAAATTTCCCTAAGCTAAAATTTAATCAGGTAAATGAGTCTAAATCTAGTAAAGGTGTTTTAAGAGGTATTCATTTTCAAAAACCACCACTTGATCAAACTAAACTTTGTCGTGTTATACTGGGCGAGGTTCTAGACGTTGCTGTAGATTTGAGAAAAGATAGCCAAACTTATGGAATGTATGAATCGTTTAGATTATCTGGGGATAATAAAAAACAATTATTGATTCCTAGCGGTTTTGGACATGGTTTTGTAGTATTAAGTGACTTCGCAGTTTTTCAATATTATGTAGATAACCCTTATTCACCAGAACATGAAGATGGATTAATTTACAATGATGCAGATTTAAATATAGATTGGGAAATAGATAATAGCCTTATCAAATTATCGGAGAGAGATAATTTTTTAGATACATTAAAAATAAAAAAAGATAAAGATGAATAGATTTACTTTAAATAATAAGAGTGTTTTAATTACCGGAGGAACTGGCTCATTAGGTAAAGCACTAACTAGTCATATTTTTAAAACTTACCCTGAAATTAAAAAATTAGTTATTCTATCGAGAGATGAGCAAAAACAATTTGTGATGGCTCAAGAGTATCCAATTGATAAATATCCACAAATACGTTTTTTTCTTGGTGATGTTAGAGATAATGATAGACTAGTAAGAGCTTTTGAGGGAGTAGATGTTGTAATTCATGCAGCTGCTATGAAACATGTTCATTTAGCTGAATATAATCCTGATGAATGTATTAAGACCAATATTGGCGGTGCCCAAAATGTAATTAATGCAGCTTTACAAACAAATGTTACTAACGTTGTAGCTTTGTCAACAGACAAGGCATGTGCACCTATTAATTTATATGGTGCTACTAAATTAACATCTGATAAGCTATTTGTAGCAGCCAATAATATAACAGGTGAGAATCCAATAAAGTTTTCTGTAGTTAGATATGGCAATGTAATGGGGTCTAATGGGTCCGTAATACCTTTTTTTATTAATAAGAAAAAAGAAGGCAAATTACCAATTACAGATCCTAGTATGACACGTTTTAATATATCTTTACAAGGTGGAGTAGACATGGTAATGCACGCTATTGAAAATGCTTGGGGAGGTGAAATATTTATTCCAAAAATTCCATCTTATAGAATTGTAGATGTTGCTGCTGCTGTTGCTCCAGAATGTGAATTGGAAAACGTAGGTATACGCCCTGGTGAAAAAATTCATGAAGAAATGATTACCTCTTCAGATTCTTTTAATACTTATGATTTAGGTAAATATTACACGATTCTTCCTCCGATTACTAATTGGGATATAAAAGAATATGTTGATAAATTTAAAGCAGTTAAGACAAAAGAAGGTTTTAGTTATAATTCTGGTGAAAATAAAGAATGGGAAACAATAGAATCCCTAAGAGGTTTAATTAAGTTACATGTAGATCCTAATTTTAAAGTATAATGAAGTCAATACCATACGGGAGGCAAGCGATTGAACAAGACGATATCGAAGCTGTTGTTAAAACATTAACAGGAGATTTTTTAACTCAAGGACCAAAGGTGAAGGAGTTTGAAGAGAAGTTTGCAGAATATGTTGATGCGAAACATGCGGTAGCCGTAAATAATGCAACATCGGGATTGCATTTAGCTGTTTTAGCTTTGGGTTTAAAAAAAGGAGATCGTGTTATAACAACACCAATTACCTTTGCTGCCTCCGCAAATTGTGTCCGTTATGTAGGAGGAGAGGTATGGTTTGCAGATATTGAAGAAGACTCTTACTTACTATCTTTAGACAGTACAAGGAAGTTAATAGAAAGTAAACCTAAAGGTTTTTTTAAAGGGATAATTCCTGTAGATTTCGCAGGACTTCCTCTGAATTTAGAAGCCTTTCGAGAATTGGCACATAAGCATGATCTATGGATCATTGAAGATGCTTGTCATGCACCAGGTGGCTATTTTACAGATTCTAAAGGAATGATTCAAAAATGTGGAAATGGAAATTATGCCGACATTGGTGTTTTTTCATTCCATCCTGTAAAACATATTGCTTGCGGTGAAGGGGGAATGTTGACAACTAATTCAGTAGAATTATATAAAAAACTCATGTTGTTAAGAACCCACGGTATAACCAAAGAAAACATGGAAGAAAATCATGGAGGTTGGTACTACGAAATGGTGGAATTAGGATTTAATTATAGATTAACTGATTTTCAATCGGCACTTGGTATTACTCAATTAGCCAAAAATAAAAAAGGAGTTGAGAGAAGAAATGAAATTGCTAATGCATATAAAGAAGCTTTTAAGTCAAAAGTAAAGTTCCAAAGTTTAGGAAAAGATGCATTGAATGCCCATCACTTATTCATAATTGAAGTCGAAAACAGAAAAGGGTTGTATGATTATTTAAAAAAACATAATATTTTTGCGCAGATACATTATATTCCCGTTCATACATTACCCTATTATAAAAACATAGGATATGAAGAGGCCGATTTGACAAATGCAGAGAAATATTACTCGCAGTGTCTGAGTTTACCAATGTATCCAACTCTTACACAGGAGGAACAATCTTTTGTTATTAAACAAGTTATTTCATTTCTATCTAAGCAATAGTTTGTGTTTTAAGTTAAATATAATCTCATTTAGCAAAGTATAATTAGTAATAAAAATTTTTATATTGAATAAACCAATAGTTAGTATAGCTGTTATAACATACAATCAGGCAGAGTTTGTTTCTGAAACTCTAGAAAGTATTTTAAATCAGGAATTTAATTTTGATTATGAAATACTAATTAGTGATGATGCTTCAACAGATGAGACAGTGAATATACTGAAGTCTTTTAAAGCTAAACACCCAAGCAAAATTAATTTAATTTTACATAAAAAAAATTTAGGCCCAACGAAGAATTTGTATGAATTAATTCTTAAATGTGAAGGTAAATATATTGCTATACTTGAGGGTGATGATTTTTGGACAACAAATAATAAATTAAAGCAACAAATAGAATTTTTAGATGCTAACAAATCACACATCGCCTGTACTCATAGATATAGTGTTGTTGATCAAAATAGTAAAACTATAAGTGAAGAATACTACGGACCAGGTAAGCCAGAGATTGGTGAGTATTCAATTAGAAATTTCGAGAACTATACATATTATGGCCTTTTAGGGTCTCTAATGTTTAGAAATATTTTTATCAAACACCCATCTAAATTAGACATAGTAAAAGATGCTCACCCTTTTATAGCAGATATAACTCTAAATCTTTTATTGGTCTTGAATGGAGCTATTTTTGTCATGGAAAATAATATGTCTGCGCATAGAATTATTATAGAACGAAACGGGACTAATTATAAATCTACTATACGAGGTAAAAGTCAAGTTAAAAATCGGGTTATTTTTCTTGAAATATTAGAAAAATTTGCTTGGAACAATTACAAGGTAAAAATAAAACATACACCAAGAAATGAAGATTTATTTGTACAATCTTGTATGTATTTATTTCGATATCCTAGTAAACATAACTTTAATAATTTTTTGTTTGTTTTTAAATTAATTGAGAGTAGATCAGCATTATTTAAATATTTTTTTAAAAGAATGTATAAAATACCTAGTTTTCTTTTTAAATATCTCAGTAAAGCATTAAAGAACTAACTATTACTTACAGATACATAATTGAAAGAAAAATCAATAAATAAATCAGCAACAAAAGGAGTTACATGGAATCTCGCGAACCGGTTAGTTTCTAACTTAGGGCAGTTAACGATTTATTTTGTTTTGGCTCGTTTACTAAGTCCAGGAGATTTTGGAATAATTGCTATTCTTGGAGTTTTTGTAAATCTTTCTAGAGTATTCGGGAACGCAGGTTTAGGGTCTTCTATTATTCAAGACGGTAAGTTTGATCAAGAAAAATTTTCATCAATTTTCACATCTTCGTTAGTTATAAGTTTATTAATAGGTATTTTAATGTATTTTATTGCACCTTTTATTTCTAGTTTTTATAGTGAAGTAGAAGATTTGACCTTCTATATTAGGTTATCAATACCTACAATTATTTTTGGTACATTAAATTCAATTCAGATTAGCGTTCTTCAGCGTGATCTAAATTTTAAAGCGATTTTTTTTTCAACAACTATTCCCATAATTATTTCAGGTATTATTAGTATAATAATGGCGTATTATGGTTTTGGAATACTCTCATTACTTGTTAATGCATTCTTATGTTCTTTTATTAGTTTTATATATTGTTTTTTAGTGTATGTTAAAATTCCAAAACTTCATATTAAATCGGTTATAGTTAAAAAATCTCTAAATTTTTCATACAAAATATTACTTTCATCATTGTTAGAAGAAATAAATAGAGGAGTTTTTGTTTTGTTAGTTGGTATGAAATTTGGGAAAAGTGTATTGGGAAACTATAATATGGGCAGGCAAGTTCCTGGTTTTATCACATCAACTATAAATGCTACTGCAGCAAGCGTTCTTTTTCCATATTATTCACGACTCGAAATTACAAATCAAGAAATGTCTATTCTTTATCGAAAGATATTGATGGTACTTAATTTTTTAATAATTCCTTTTATTTTTTTAGTATTTCTAATATCAGAGAATTTGGTTCTTTTAATTTTTACAGAAAAGTGGGTTGATAGTATCTATTTTTTTAATATGTTTTCAATCATATTAGGAGTTCATCATGTACATACAAATGTAACATACTATTTGAATTCAGTTGGTCTAAGTAATGTGACTCTAAAGTATGATTTTATAAAAAAGGCTTTAGGAATATTAATTTTAATAGTAACAATACCTTTTGGCATTAATATGGTTGTTATTGGTCAATTGTCTGCAGCTATTCTAAGTGTTTTAATTATGGCTTTTCCAACTAAAAAATACTTAAATTTGAGTTTTTTTACTCAGTTTGTGGATTTATTTGAAATTATAACTTTGAATTTTGTTGTTTTTTTAATGATTTATTCATTTGATATATTTATTGAAGTAGGGTATTTTTCAATTTTATTGTATCCTATTTTATATCTTGTTCTGTATGTTACTATTTCATATTTCTTTAAATTAAAATCATATCAAGCGACTATTATTATCTTGAAGAATTTTCTAGGTGATAATCTTCGATTTAAATCAATAAAATGATGAACATAGAATTGGAATTTTTAAAAAGTGCATTCTCATTTGATAACCCTTTCATAGATATTAAAGGGGTAATTGAATGGGTGAAAAAGCAAAATAATCAAATTGATGTTGATATTAGTGAAATTTTATTTGATGAACTTAGTTCTTGGGATTTTAGTAATAATAAATCTAGTTTAGTTCATGAGACTGGTAGTTTTTTCTCAATTGATGGTATTAGAGTAAATACTAATTGGGGAGAAGTACCTAGTTGGGATCAGCCAATTATAAATCAACATGAAATTGGATACCTTGGGTTTATCACAAAACAGTTTAATGGGGTTCTCCATTTTTTGGTTCAAGCTAAAGTTGAGCCAGGGAATGTTAATTATGTTCAATTATCTCCCACACTTCAAGCAACTAAAAGCAACTATACACGCGCTCACAAGGGAAAGTCTCCGTCTTATCTAGATTATTTTATCAATGCAAAACCAAATCAAATTCTGCTTGATCAGCTTCAATCAGAACAAGGTGCAAGATTTTTAAGGAAAAGGAATAGAAATATAATCATAACTGTGGATGAAGATATTGTTTTAGAAGAAAACTTTATTTGGATGACATTAGCCCAAATCAAAGAATTGATGAAAGTTGACAATTTGGTAAATATGGATATTAGAACTGTAATTTCAGGAATACCTTATGGCTCTTACCCTGGCTTACAAATCGATCTTATTAGTTTTTTAGATAATAAAAATTCGGCCAACTCATTTGAATATAAAGTTCTTAAATCTATGTTAGAATACAATAATGCCGTTAATAGCTTAAATAGCATTATAAATTTTGTAACGAAACATAAAAGTAAGTTTAATTTAACAGTAGATAAAATTCCTCTAAAGGAACTTAACGATTGGAATATTACCGACAGTACCATAGAGCATATAGATGAAAAGTTCTTCAAAATTATTGCTGTTGACGTAAATATAAATAACAGAGAAGTGTTAAACTGGACTCAACCTATGGTTAAACCTGCACAAGAAGGTTTATGTGCGTTTGTCTGTAAAGAAATAAATGGATTATTACACTTTGCAGTTCAGGCTAAGCTAGAGTGTGGAAATTTTGATATTATAGAATTTGCTCCAACGGTTCAGTGTTTAACAGGGAATTATAGAAATTCAAAATCAGAAGAACTACCATTTTTAGAATATGTTCTTTCAGCGGATAAAACCAAAATAATGTTTGACACTCTTCAGTCTGAAGAGGGGGGGAGGTTTTATAGAGAACAAAATAGAAATATGATTATTTTGGGTGGAGATGAAATATCAAATGATTTGCCAGACAATTATATTTGGATGACTTTAAATCAGTTAAAATCCTTTATTAAATATAATAATTATTTGAATATTCAAGCAAGAAGCTTATTAGCTGCTTTATGTTTTAAATCAAATTTAGATGAATAAAAAAATTAAAATAGGAGTATTAGGAGCCGCAAATATTGCAGAGCGATATATACTTCCTGCAATAAATAATTTAGAAGCAAACTTTGACCTTATTGGCATATCTAGTCGTTCTCTAGAAAAAGCTCAAAAAATAGCTTTACAATTTGAAACGAAAGCTTATGAGGGGTATGATAGTATCATCAATAATGAAACAATAGAAGCAGTCTATATTCCTTTACCTAATTCAATGCATTTTAAGTGGGCAGAAAAGGCATTATTAAATGGTAAGCATGTGCTTATGGAAAAATCATTAGGTTGCACCTATCAAGAAGTTCTTCATTTAACAAATATAGCTATTGATAATAAACTTGTCTTATTTGAAAATTTCCAATTTAGATTTCATCCTCAATTAAATCAGATAATAAATATTTTAAACAAAAATGTGATTGGAGAGATAAGAAGTTTAAGAGCTTCGTTTGGGTTTCCACCATTTAAGGACTCTCAGAATATTCGATATAATTCTGAATTAGGGGGAGGAGCTCTCTTAGATGCAGGTGCATACACTACAAAAATATCTCAGATATTATTAGGAAAAGAATTATTAGTCAAGGCCGCAAGTCTAAATTATAATGATCAATATTCAGTTGATATTTGGGGTGGGGCTTTTCTACAAAACACAAAAACTGGAGTTTTTGCAGAACTATCTTTTGGGTTTGATAATTTTTATCAATGTGGTATCGAAATTCTTGGAACTAAAGGCAAGTTATCTACCAATAGATTATTTACTTCACCTCCAGGACATCAACCGAGTATTTTATTAGAAACAACAACAGGTAAAGAAACAATAAGTATTGACCCCGCGAATCATTTTGAACAAATGTTGTTGCATTTCTATAACTTAGTTAATAATGTAAAACAAATGGATGATGAGCATAAAAATAATTTAGATCAAGCCCGTTTATTAAGCGAAATAAAAAAAATAGCACATGAAAAATAAACCAACTTATGTTACGCAGCCTTCGTTAGCAACTCTTGAGGAATTTAACGATTTATTGTCTGGTGTGTGGGATAGAGGAATATTAACACATAATGGACCATTGGTTCAGGATTTAGAGAGTAAAATTGCACAAAAGTTAGGACTTAACCATTTTAGTTTAGTTACTAATGGAACAATTGCCATACAAATGGCTATTAAAGCTTTAGAAATAAAAGGAGAGATAATTACAACCCCATTTACATGGGTAGCCACTCTTAGCGCTATACAATGGGAGGGGTGTACTCCTGTTTTTTGTGATATTCAGCCTGATACTTTAAATATAGACCCCAAGAAAATTGAAGATAAGGTTACAAGTAAAACAGTCGCTATTATGCCTGTCCATGTTTTCGGGAATCCTTGTGATGTAGAAGCTATAGAATTGATTGCGAAAAAACATGGGTTAAAGGTTATTTATGATGCAGCTCACGCAATAGGCTCTAGCTTTAAAGATAAAAGTCTTTTAGAGTATGGAGACGTTTCTGCGACCAGTCTTCATGCAACAAAACTACTAAATACTGGAGAGGGTGGCGCATGTATTACTAAAAATACTGATATACATGAAAAATTGAAACGCATCAGGTTTTTTGGACATGATAACAATAAAGAAATTGTAGAAGAAGGTTTTAATGGTAAACTAACAGAAATTCATGCAGCTCTTGGATTGGCTAACCTAAAATACTATGATGAAGTACTTGATGATCGAAAAAAGAAATATTTTAAATATAAAAACTCACTTAAAACGATACCAAGTATTAGTTTTCAATCAATAATAATAGGAGAAACGAACTACTCCTATTTTCCAATTATTTTTAACACCGAAGAACAATTATTAAATGTTGAAAAGGCTTTAAATGAAGTAGAAATATTTCCAAGAAGATATTTTTATCCGGCTGTAAATACACTGCATTCAATTGTATCGTATGTAACAATGCCAATTGCAGAAGATATTGCTAAAAGAATATTGTGTTTACCTCATTATTGGAAATTAAAAGATGTAACCGTTGAAATGATTATTAATACCATAAAAAAAAGTTGTAAATAATGCTTATTGCTGGTGCTAAAAGACATGCCGTAGAGGTGATTCAACTGTTTGTACAAAACAATGAGCATAAAAATCTGTGTTTTTTTGATGATATAAATACAGATAATAGTTTGTTTTTATATGATGAATTTGAAATTTTGAATTCATTACAGTCAGCAAAAAAATATTTTAAAGCAGTTGACTCAAGGTTTGTTTTAGGCTTAGGAAATCCAAAATTAAGAATGATTTTAACTGATAAATTAGAGAAAGAAGGAGGTATTCTTACCTCAGCAATTTCTAATTCGGCATTAATTGGTAGTTATAACATTAAATTATCTTTAGGTCTTAATATAATGAATTTTGTTACGATTTCTAATAATTCAATTATTAAAAAAGGTACGTTAATAAATTCTTATGTAAGTGTTCATCACGACGTTATAATAGGTGAGTTTTGTGAAGTTTCTCCTCATGCAGTTTTATTAGGAGGAGTGAAAGTTGGGGATTACACATCTATTGGCGCTAACGCAACTATTCTTCCTAATATAAAAATTGGTTGTAATGTTAAAGTTGGAGCTGGCGCAGTTGTAACAAAAGATTTACCTGATAATTGCACAGCAGTAGGTGTGCCAGCAAAAATCATTCAAAAGAGAATATCTTAATACCAAATTTTAATGAATTTACAGTTTTTTTTTAAATCACTTATTCGATGAATAATATTTGCATAATACCAGCTCGAGGGGGGAGTAAAAGAATTCCTAGAAAAAATATTAAAGATTTTTTAGGTAAACCAATTATTGCGTATTCTATTCAAGCTGCAATAAATTCTAATTTATTTGATGAAATTATGGTTTCTACTGATGACTTAGAAATAGCCGAAATAGCCAGAAAATATGGCGCAAAAGTTCCTTTTTTAAGATCTTCAAAAAATTCAAATGATTTCGCAACAACGTTCGACGTTATAAATGAGGTTATCTTGAAGTATGAACTTTTAAATAAGACATTTGATTATACATGTTGCATATATGCATGTGCTCCTTTTGTAACTGAAAATAAATTAAATAATGCCTTTGATTTGCTTCGAGACCAAAATTATGACTGTATATTACCAATTACAGCTTTTGGATTTCCTATTCAAAGGGCCTTTAAAGTAGATGAAAATAGTAAGACCTCTTTTTTTAATCCAGAATTTAGTTTAACAAGATCACAGGACTTGGAGCAGAGTTATCATGATGTTGGTCAGTTTTATTGGATGAATACAAACAAATGTTTACAACAGGGTGCTGTAATAACAAACAATACTGGAAGTATTATTATTTCAGAGCTAGAAGCACAAGACATAGATACCAAAGTTGATTGGAAGTTAGCAGAGTTAAAATATAAAATGATGACTTATGGAGAAGAAAAAAATCCTCTTTAGAGCAGATGGTAATTCTAAGATAGGCCTTGGACACCTATTTCGTTCATTTGCTTTGGTTGAAATGTTTAAAGATAAATATGAATGTTTTTTTTTAACAAGAGAAGAATCATTTACAGATGTTATCCCTAAAGAATATAATATTGATATAATTCAGAAGAATGTTCTTTATTCTGAAGAACCATATTGGATATCTAAAAAATATTCTTCTGATGAATTTATAATCATAACTGACGGTTATCAATTCATAAGCAGCTATCAAAAGGAATTAAAAGAGTACGGATTTGGTCTTGTTTATATTGATGATTTAGGTGTTGAGAAAATGTTTGCTGATATTGTAATTAATCATTCATTAAATTTAAATATTAAAGATTTTGCTTCAGCTGGATATACTAAATTCGCGTTAGGAACTGAATATGCTGTTTTGAGACCGAAATTTATTGATGCAGCAAAAAAAAGAAGAGAAATAAAACAAATAAATGAAGTATTTATTTGTTTCGGAGGAGCAGATTTTTATGACCTTACAAATAGAGCTTTAGAAGGTGTAATTGATATAGGGGAAATAAATAAAATACATATAGTACTCGGCGGCGCTTATTTACATGAAAATATTTTTGATACATTAAAAAAAAGAAAGGAAGATGTTTGTATTTATAAAAGCATTTCAGAACAAGAAATGTTAGATCTAATGAATAAATGTCAATTAGCAATTGTTCCTTCTAGCACAATAAGTTACGAGGTGTGTTCTGTTAAAATGCTTATTCTTGGAGGGTACTATATTGATAACCAAGAGAAAATTAACAGAGGGTTAGAATTTAATGGATTGATATATAATGTAGGTGAATTAAATAAACTAAATGCCAATGATTTTAAACAAAAAGTTATTGAAATTATTAATGATAGTGAAGAAAAATATAAAAAAATAATTAACAATCAATCAAAAATGTTTGACGGTAAACAAAAAGAACGATTTAATAAACTCATTGAAAGTATATGTTAGTGCAATTATTAGTAGATAATTCAAATTCTTGGATCTTACCTTATGTAAATAAGTTAAAAGAGGAAATAATAAAACAATTTAATTTTTCTGTAAATTTAATTTATAAACATGAAGATGTAGTTAAGGGTGAGATCTTATGTTTGCTTTCATGTGAAAAAATATTTAAAAAATTAAATTACAATGCATATAATCTCGTTGTACATGAAAGTGATTTGCCATCTGGAAAAGGTTGGTCTCCTCTTACATGGCAAATTTTAGAAGGTGAAAATCAAATACCAGTTACCTTATTTGAGGCTACAAAAAGTGTTGATGCGGGTGAAATTTATTTAAAAGAATATATAAAACTAAATGGGAGTGAGTTATTACCTGAAATTAAACATCAGCAAGGTTTAAAGACAATTGATTTAATATTAAAGTTTATCAAGAATAAAACAAAAATTCAAGGAAAAGTTCAGGAAGGAAAATCTACTTTTTATTCAAAAAGAGGCCCAACAGATAGTGAACTAGATATTGATAAAACGATTGATGAACAGTTCAATTTATTAAGAGTAGTTGATAATGAAAGGTATCCAGCTTTTTTTAAAAAAAATGGACAAAAGTATTTTATAAAAATCTATAAGGATGAAGAGTAACTATATCATTTTATCTACAAAAAACTGGAATTTAGATTTAGCCGATAGACTCAAATCTTATGATCCAAGTTCTAATTGGTATCACATTTCTAAGAAAGAAGATTTTAATTTAGAAACTATTCAAAGAATTAAACCCAATAGAATATTTATTCCTCATTGGTCATATATTATTCCAAATGAGATTTACTCAAAGTTTAACTGTATTGTTTTTCATATGACAGACTTACCATACGGCAGAGGTGGAAGTCCATTACAAAATCTTATAACAAATAGTTTTGAAAACACAAAAATATCAGCTATTGAAGTTGTTGAAGAACTTGATGCAGGACCAATTTATCTAAAGAGTAACTTAAGCTTATATGGAACAGCAGAAGAGGTGTTTATAAGAGCTAATAATGTTATATTTAATATGATAATTAATATTAATGAACAAAACCCCAAATTAAAAAAACAAGAGGGTAGTGTCGTTAGTTTTAAAAGGCGAACACCAAAAATGAGTTCAATAGATGGTTTAAAAGAATTAAATGAGATATTTAATCATATTAGAATGCTGGATGCAGATGGATATCCTCATGCATATTTAGAAACTGAACAATTTAAATTAGAATTTACGAGAGCTTCATTAAAAGGTAATAAATCAATAATAGCAGATGTTAAAATTAGTGTAAAATAAAAAAATATAGTTACAATGTAAAATGAAGAATTATATTAATATAATCTACCAAGCAAAGCATTATTATATACCAGGAAATGACCATTAATTTTTAAAAGAAAGTATTAATTATTACATATATGAAAATAGGAAATAAGGAAATAGGAAATAATAACCCATGTTTTATTATTGCAGAATTATCTGCGAATCATAACGGAAGTTTAGAAGTGGCTATAGAGACAATTAGAGCAGCTAAGAGGACAGGTGCAGATGCCATTAAACTTCAGACTTACACGCCGGACACAATGACTATAGATGCAGATAATAGTCATTTTCAAATAACAGGAGGAACCCTTTGGGATGGTAAAACCCTTTATGAATTATACGGTGAAGCTTATACACCGTGGGAATGGCACAAAAGACTTTTTGAAGTTGCTGAAGAAGAAGGTTTAATTTGTTTTTCCTCTCCCTTTGATATTACTGCTGTTGACTTCTTGGAAGAGTTAAACGTACCAGCTTATAAAATTGCCTCGTTTGAAATTCAAGACATTCCTTTGATAGAGTATGCAGCATCTAAAGGGAAACCGATAATTATGTCTACAGGTATTGCTGATGAAGCAGATATTAAACTAGCAGTTGAAACATGCCGTAAAGCTGGTAATAATAACATCATCTTATTGAAGTGCACTTCGTCCTATCCTGCTCCTTTAGAATTAGCTAATTTAAAGACTATTCCAGATTTAAAAACAAGGTTTGGAGTGGAAGTTGGTTTTAGTGATCACACTTACGGTTCGTTAGCACCAACAATAGCACTTACTTTAGGGGCTACAATAATAGAAAAACATTTTATTTTACACAAAGATGTAGGAGGTCCAGATGCAGATTTTTCTTTAGACGTTAAAGAGTTTACTGATATGGTTAGTAAAGTTAGGGATTCGGAAAAATTATTGGGAAAAATTTCTTACGAGGTTCCAGAAAAGGTCAAAACTAATAGGAAATTTGCGAGATCTTTATTTGTAGTTAATGATGTTGAAAACGGAGACTTAATCACAAATGAAAATGTTAGGTCGATTAGACCAGGGAATGGTTTGCATCCAAAATATTTCAAAGAAATTTTAGGAAAATATTTCACGAAAAGTGTTGAAAGAGGAACTCCTTTGAGCTTAGATATGTTAACTTAAAATTATAAATCATGAATTTTAAAAATAAAAAAATATTAGTAGTTGTTGCGCATCCAGATGATGAACTATTAGGTTTAGGAGCTACTATGCATAAGTTAATCCATGAACAACAATGTTGCGTTAGAGTCATAATCTTAGGAGAAGGGATTACCTCACGTTCAGAAGAAAGAGATCCTGAACAATGGAAAGAAGAATTAAAAAAACATAGACAAAATATAGAACAGGCTAGAAAAGCAATTGGCTACGAATCTGTAGGAATTTATGATTTTCCAGATAACAGGTTCGATACTGTTGCTTTATTAGATATTATAAAAGTTATAGAAAAGGAGAAGGATACATTCAACCCAGAAATAATTTTCACACATCATGGAGGTGATTTAAATATTGATCATCAGAGAACTTTTGAAGCTGTAATAACGGCAACAAGACCTATGGAGCATGAGAAAGTACATACTATTATTACTTTTGAGACTCCTTCAGGTACTGAGTGGATTCCTTCATCAGAGCCAAGAAGATTTATACCTAATTTATTTGTTGAAGTTTCTGAAGATAATATAGAATCGAAAATTAAAGGAATGGAGTCTTATGAATTTGAAAAAAGAGAATTCCCACACCCTAGATCTCCGGAAGCTTTAAAAATTTTATCACAACAAAGAGGTATTATGGTTGGAAAAAAATTCGCCGAAGTTTTCTACATTGTAAGAATGTCTATTGCATAATTGATGTAAATTTAAACAGACGATTTATTTTGAACAATTTCATCAAATGTAAAATTGATTAAGCACGATAAAATGAGAAGTATAATAAAAATAATTTTTGTAAAAATAAAAGCAGGTTTAGATACTTTTATTTCATTCTTAGCGGTTTTATTCTTTAGTTCTAGGTCTTCTGCTAGTAAAATAAAAAAAATAAAACCTAAAGGTAAGAGTTGTTATGTAATAGCAAATGGTCCTTCATTAACAAAAGAGATTGATTTTATTACTAATGATAGAGAATTAAATTCAATTCTAGTTCTTAACTTTTTCTGTAACTCAAAAATGTTTTTTGATTTACAACCTGAATACTATTGTATTTCTGATCCTTTAGTTTTTAATTCTGAAGATGGATACCTTAGAATACCTGAAGTTTTGGACGATTTTATCATAAATATGAATAAAGTAAGTTGGCCTTGTGTTTTATTTTTCCCGCAACATTTTTCCACAAGTTTTGTGCTCAATAAAATAAATAATAATAATATTAATTTTTGCACTTTTAATTCTACACCATTATTAGGTGAATCAAAGATTGTATTTAATCTTTTTAAGAGGAATTTAGGTATGCCAATTCCTGAGTCAGTAATTATTTCGGGTATTTTTTTAGCTATTAATATTGGGTATAAAAAAATAGATTTATTTGGTGTTGATCATTCCTGGATAAGAGATTTTAAAGTAGATGCATCAAATTCTTCATCATTTTTTTTAGCACATTTTTATGGAGCTAGTTCTAGAACAAAAAACGATAGATCAGTAAGTCAATTTTTAATTTCGCAGTATAGACTTTTTAGAAGTCATGAAGTTCTCGAACATTATGCTAGGGTAAATAATATTACAATAATAAATAACACAAAAGATTCATTAATTGATTCATATGAAAGGCGAAACTAATAGTATTTATAAAGAGAGTAAAATTGCTTTTACAGTTTGTAACTTAGGATATCTTGAAAAAGCTTTAGTGCTTGCTAATTCGCTGCATAAAACAAACCAGCTAAAAACTAATATTTTTATATTTGATGAACAAATTGATCTTCCGATATTTGAGGGTCATATAATTATTACTTGGATTAAGGAAGTGGCATCCTCTGATTTTCTACAACATGCATTTAAGTATAATGTAATTGAACTTACAACTGCATACAAACCTTATCTAGCAAAAAAATTAATTCAAAATTATGATCAAGTGTTCTTTTTCGATCCCGATATTATGTTTTTTGGGAGTCTTAAATGTATTTATGAAAAACTGACTACTCATGATTTTTTATTATCCCCACATCTAAATTCAGTGCAATGGGATCCCTCAGAAAACATTCATATGCAGAGATTTGGGTTTTTTAATTTAGGCTTTTTTGCATTAAATAAATCAGATATTTCAATTTCAATACTTGATTGGTGGTGGAAACAATGTCAAAGTCATTGTTTTGATGAACCACACTATGGGATGTTTACTGATCAAAAATGGATGAGTCTAGCGCCATTTTATTTTCCAGAAATAGGAGTTGTTAATAATTCTGAGTTAAATGTAGCTTGGTGGAATTTAAAAGAAAGAGTACTTACGCACAAAGATGATAAATTTTATGTGAATGGAACACCTCTAATGTTTTTCCATTTTAGCTCTTTTGGTGATCGTAATACGTTATCTAAAAGACCATATCATTTGGGTTATAATAAATCAAAAACCTTAAATAAACTTGCCTTATTATATGAAAGTAATTTAGATCGATTAAAAGTTAACATAAATACGAAGTATTCTTTTGATTATTTTAATGACGGCGATTATATTAACCCTGTTCTGAGAAGAGCTTATGCATCGTGTATCGAGGATTTTATTGAGTTAAGTAATCCTTTTTCGAAACCTAAAAAACTTAATGTATTTATATCTAAAAATTATCTTAACTCTAGGAGTACGGTTAACCTCTCTCATATAGGTCATCAACAGAGAAAAGATAATTTAAAATTTATTATTTTTTATTCTTCATTGGTAAGATTAGTTTTAAGAATTGTTGGTCCAAACCGTTTTATAGCATTTAATAGGCTTATCACATATTCATCAAGTTTGATTAATTTTAAAGAACTTTGGCGTAAATAATAATCTTATCAATGATTTTTCAATTATATACATTATTTTTTTTTCTATTGTTTCTTTTGCTTTTTACTGAAGGGAAAATATTAGATAGGAAAAAGTATTATTACTTTGTTTTTTTTGCGTTATTAATGCTGATTATATTCAAAGACGGAAGTATATTGCCTGATTATCATATGTATAAGTATAATTATCAGGTGGCAAGTAATGGAGGTTTTTTAAAGATAATGGAACCCTCATACTTTTTAATTTCTCTTTTATTTTCCCCTTTAGGTGAGTTAGGATTTTATTTTGTTCTTGCGAGTTACGGTGCTATTTCGATAATTCTTTATTTTAAATTAGTTCGAAAAACAAGTTATCCTGAATATTCAACATTATTACTATTCAGTAATTTTTTTATTATTTTTTTATTGATTCAAATAAGAGGGGGAATAGCACTGTGTCTGATATACTTAGCTATACTAAACAGAGGAAAGACTATGTCTTTTTTTAAATATATTTCTTTAGCTATTTTTTTTCATTATTCATCTATAATATTCATCCCTTTTATTTTTATAGATAGATTTAAACTTAGTCGTAAAAATATTATTTTACTACTACTAGCTGCTCTTTCTTTACGGCTAGTTTTTTTTCAGGTATTAACTTCTCTGGTAAGTTTACTTCCAGTTTCCTACCTGCAAAAGAAATTAATAACGTATTCTCTTACTGCTAGAGCTGAAAATTTTGAAATAGATTTATTTGGGGCTTTTATTATATCCAAACTATTATTATTGCTATTATTTGTCTATAATATTCACTTTTTTAAAAAACACAAAGAATTAAATGTTTTTCTTAAGCTCTATGTCCTTGGAGTTTTTATCTATATTTCTTTTTCAGCTTTTCCAGAAATTGCTGTACGAATTTCGAATGTTTTATTTTTTTCTGAATTATTCTTAATTCCATATTTTATTAGATTTTTTAAACAACAATCTTTTATTAAGTTTTTAATAATAATTTTTGCTTTTTTTATGTTGTACATAAATTTAAATTACACATCTTATTTAAAGTATCAAATACCAATTTAATAATATATCTATTTTAAATAAATAAAAGTATTACAAATCAGTAAAGTGTATTTTTTTTTTGATAAAGTAAAGTAGGTCTTTTAGGTGAATTAACTATTTTTGTAGTTTTAAAATTATAAATATTCTCAAAAAAAATATCAATATATGAATATATTAGTTACTGGGTCTAATGGTCAATTAGGTTCAGAAATAAAAGATATTACAGAAAATTACACGAATTTTAATTTCTTTTTTATGGATTTACCTGTGTTAGATATTTGCAATAGCAGTCAATTAGATGTTTTTTTTAAAGATAAAAATATAAATACGGTTATCAACTGCGCTGCATATACTGCGGTAGATAAAGCAGAACAGGATGCTGAACTTGCTGAAAAAGTAAACGCAACAGGTGTTTTAAATCTTGTAAATGCAGTAGAAAAAGTAGATGGGAAATTAATTCATATTTCCACAGATTATGTGTTTGATGGAAATAGTTTTTTACCTTATCAAGAATCAGACGAAGTAAACCCTATTGGTGTTTATGGAAATACAAAAAGAAGCGGAGAATTAGCAGTACTTAAATCGGGTATCGATGGAATTGTGATTAGAACTTCGTGGTTGTATTCTGCCTATGGAAATAATTTTGTAAAAACAATGTTAAGATTGGGAAATGAAAGAGATGAATTAGGGGTGATTTTCGATCAAGTTGGTACGCCAACCAATGCATGTGATTTGGCAAAAACCTGTCTAGATATTCTTGCTTATAGCAATGAAGCGAGCATAAATTCAAAAGGGAATCTGTATCATTTTTCTAACGAAGGAGTTGCTTCTTGGTATGACTTTGCAATAACCATTATGGCTTTGGGGAAAGTAGATTGCCATGTAAAACCAATTGAAACAAAAGACTATCCTACACCCGCAATAAGGCCTCATTTTTCTGTGCTAAATAAATCAAAAATCAAAAATGATTTTGAAATTGGAATTCCATATTGGAGAGATTCTTTAGCGGTTTGTATTTCAAAATTAAATAAAAATTAAATTAAATATGAAAAAGAATATATTAATTACTGGTGGTGCTGGTTTTATAGGTTCGCACGTAGTGCGCTTGTTTGTAAATAAGTATCCGAATTATCAAATTATTAATTTGGATAGCTTGACCTATGCGGGTAATCTTGCAAATCTAAAAGATATCCAAGATAAAGCCAATTACAGGTTTGTTAAATGTGATATTTGTGATTTTGATGCAGTGAAAAACGTTTTTGAGAAGTATAAAATTGACAATGTAATACACTTAGCTGCAGAATCTCATGTAGACAGATCTATTAAAGATCCTTTTTCTTTTGCGCAAACGAATGTAATGGGAACTTTAAGTTTATTACAAGTAGCAAAGCTTTATTGGAATAACAACTTTAAAGATAAATTATTTTATCATGTATCTACAGATGAGGTTTATGGATCTCTTGGAAAAGAAGGGTTTTTCTTAGAATCAACCGCTTATGATCCACATTCTCCATATTCTGCATCAAAGGCATCATCAGATCATTTTGTGAGATCTTTTCAGGATACGTATCAATTCCCAACAGTAATATCTAATTGTTCTAATAATTATGGTTCTTATCAATTTCCAGAGAAATTAATTCCTTTATTTATAAATAATATTTGTAAAAATGAACCATTACCAGTATACGGTAAAGGAGAAAATGTAAGAGATTGGCTTTTTGTAGACGATCATGCAAGAGCGATAGATGTAATATTTCATGACGGAAAATTAGGGGAGACTTATAATATTGGTGGTTTTAACGAATGGAAGAATATCGACTTAATTAAAGTTATTATAAAAACGGTAGACAAGTATTTGGGCAGAGAAGAAGGTGCTTCAGAAAAACTAATCACCTATGTTACGGATAGAGCAGGACATGACTTAAGATACGCAATAGATTCTACAAAACTAAAAGAAGAGTTAGGTTGGGAGCCTTCGCTCCAATTTGAAGAAGGGATAGATAAAACAGTAAAGTGGTATTTAGATAATGCCGATTGGTTGCAAAATGTAACTTCTGGGGATTATGAAAAATATTACGAAGCGATGTATAAAGAGTAATTTGTGTTAATTTATCTAAAGACTTCAAGGATTAAAATAACAACATAAATAAAAAGTAAATATGAGTATTGCTTTTTATTAAGATTATTTTACAAAAATATATAATTATTAATGAAAATATCCGTAATAACAGTGTGCTTTAATAGTTCTAAAACTATTGAAAAAACTTTTCAATCAATTCAAAATCAGATTTATAATGATATTGAGTATATTGTTGTAGACGGAAACTCTAAGGACGGAACAGTTAAAATTATTGAGAGTTATAAAGAAATTATTTCTAAATATATTTCAGAAAAAGATAAAGGCCTGTATGATGCTATGAATAAGGGAATTGCATTGGCAACAGGAGATATTATTGGTATTTTAAATTCGGATGATATTTTTTCAGATGTGTTTGTATTAGAAAATATAGCCAAATTTCATCAAGAAAATGATATCGCTGCCTCTATTGGTAATATCACACAGTTTAATGAATCAGGAAGAACGGTTAGAAAATATTCTTCCAAAAACTGGACACCAGAAAATTTAAAAATAGGTTTTATGCCTCCTCATCCGTCTATTTTTTTTAAAAGAGATTTATTTGAGAACTATGGTAAATACCGCTTAGACTTTTTTAGCGGTGCGGACTACGAATTAATTATTCGTTTTTTTTTAAGAAATAAAATTACTTGGAAGTATTCTGATATTACAACTACCGCAATGTTAATAGGAGGTATTAGTAGTTCGGGGTATAAAAGTTACAAGTTAATTTCACGAGAAATAAAAAAAGCATTAGAGTTAAATAATATTAAATTCTCTTACTTTAAAGTATTATTAAGAGTGATATGGAAACTGAACGGATTTTTAAAAAAGAAATAATGAAGATCGCAATTACTGGTGTCACAGGATTTGTAGGTCAAAATCTAGCTAGATATTTATCTGATATTGATATTTTAGGTATTTCTAGAGAGGCTAAAGGCATAAATATTACCTATCCAGAGCTATCTCTGAATATTTTTAATAAGCAAAAAGCATTTATTCATTTAGCTGGAAAAGCACATGATTTAAAAAAAATATCAGATGATAAAGAGTATTTTGAAGTAAATACTGAATTAACAAAGAGATTGTTTGATCAATTTTTAGAAAGTGATTGTGAAACGTTCATTTATATGAGCTCTGTAAAAGCTGTCGCAGATCAAACAGATGGTGTTTTAACAGAGAATGTAAAACCTAATCCTATAACGGTTTACGGAAAATCAAAATTGGCAGCAGAAGAATATATTCTATCAATAAAAAATCTAAAAAATAAACGAGTTTATATATTAAGACCCTGCATGATTCACGGGACTAACAATAAAGGAAACCTAAATTTATTATATAGTTTTGTTTCAAAGGGTATTCCTTACCCATTTGGAAAATACTTAAACAAAAGATCTTTTGTGTCTGTAGAGAATTTGTGTTTTATAATTAAAGAATTGATTGATAATGCTAAAATAGAATCTGGAATTTATAATATAGCAGATGATACTTCTTTATCAACAATTGATTTGGTGCAAGTAATATCTGAAGTGTTGTGTAAACCAACTAGAATTTTAAACTTCCCTAAATTATTTGTAAGATTTATAGCCAAAGTTGGAGATTTATTCCCAATACCAATAAATTCTGAAAGACTTCTAAAACTAACAGAAAATTATGAGGTTTCCAATTTAAAAATAAAAAATGCAATTCAAAAAGAATTACCTTTATCTACAAAAGATGGAATTAAAAAAACAATTGTTTCTTTTTAAATTATATATAAATACAAACTTAAAAAATAAACAAGACATCTTTTTAATTAAGGATAGTCACTAAAAAAACAAAATGAAACAATTTGAAAAAGCCTTTTATAAAAAGATAAGTTTTGATAAGGATATTTATAAAAGCAAAAATATTTTATCAAACAAAATTTATGATCAAAATATTTTAGTTATTGGCGGTGCAGGCACAATAGGATCTAGCTATATAAAACAATTATTAAATTTTAAACCTTCAAAAATAACGGTAGTAGATATTAATGAAAATGGTTTAACTGAATTAACTCGAGATCTCAGGAGCTCAAATTTACTAGACTACGGTCCTGAATATATTACATATCCAGTTAATTTATTAAGTGATACGTTTGATAAAATATTTAATTCAGATAATTGGAATGTTGTTGCAAATTTTTCTGCTCATAAACACGTTCGTTCAGAAAAAGATAAAATTTCTGTAGAAGCTTTAATCAAGAATAATGTTTATGGTGCAATAAAACTTTTAAACCTTTGCGAAGAAAATCCTCCAAAATATTTTTTTAGCGTATCTACTGATAAAGCAGCCAACCCTGTCAATATTATGGGAGCTTCAAAAAGCTTAATGGAAAAATTAATTTTATCAAAGAAAAATAATTTTAGAGTGTCAACTGCCCGGTTTGCAAATGTTGCATTCTCAAATGGAAGTTTATTAGACGGTTTTATTTACCGATTAAATAAAAATCAGCCATTGTCTTGTCCAGAAGACATTAAACGTTTTTTTGTTACACCTGAGCAATCAGGACAGATATGTTTGCTTGCCACATTTTTAGGTGAAACAGGAAATATTTTCTTTCCAAAGTTAGACTTTGATAAAGATCAGATATATTTTAAAGAGATAGCTTTAGACTTTTTAAATGAGAACGGTTTTGAGCCAGAATTAGTTCAATCAGAAAAAGAAGCGAAAGACTTTGATTTTGATAATACTCCTAAAAAGTATCCAATTTATTTTTTTAAAACGGATACTTCTGGTGAAAAGACATATGAAGAGTTCTTTACTGAAGAGGAAGATTATGAAGTTGACAAATATGATTCTTTAGGATTCATAAATACACCAGATATTAAAATATCTTTTGAAGATGTAGAATCTGATTTTGAAAATGTATTTAATAATCTTAATTCGGAAAAGTCAGATATTGTAAATGTTATTAAAAAATATGTTCCAGATTTCATGCACATTGAAACGGGTAAACATCTAGATCAAAAAATGTAATTTATGTATAATTTTTCAAAACGCTTATTAGATATAGTCTTAGGTTTTATCGCGCTTATCATTCTGCTACCTGTTTTTATTCCAATTATTATAATTTTAAAATTGACGGCTGAAGGGGAAGTTTTCTATTTTCAAGAACGAATAGGGTTAAATAATTCAAGATTTCAAATATGGAAGTTTGCAACAATGCTTAAAAACTCAATGGATATGGGTTCAGGAAGTATAACGCTTCAAAATGATTCGAGAGTAACTAAAATAGGAGTTTTTCTTAGGAAAACTAAAATTAATGAACTTCCACAAATTATAAATATCCTAAAAGGCGACATTAGTTTGGTTGGACCAAGGCCATTAGTAACAAAAACTTTTTCGGCTTATAATGAAGAGGTGCAATCAAAAATATATAATGTAAAACCTGGTCTTACTGGAATTGGATCTATTATATTTAGAGATGAAGAATCTATTATTTCAGCAGTTACAGATGAAGACCCCCATGATTTTTATAAACGTGTTATCGCTCCTTATAAAGGAGAGCTTGAAATGTGGTACCAAGATCATCGTTCTTTATATTTAGATTTTCAATTAATCTTTATGACTGCATGGGTAATCGTATTTTCGGAAACAAAACTTTATGAAAAATGGTTTGAAGATTTACCAATGCGAAAATTTTAATTAATACGAATTAGATACTTTTATATGAAAAGGAATATATTTTTAGACACGGAAAGCTTAATTAAATCCCACGGATTTAGCATTGTTTCAAAAGATTTTAAAAGACCTTGGGGTGGGTTTTTAGTGGTTGATGAAAATCAAGCACAGGAGTTTTCAAATATTTTTTTTAAAGGCTTAGATGTAAATACTCTTAAAATTGGTGGAAAACTGAGTCCAAAAATTTTGATAGTAAAACCAAATGTTAGATTGTCTTGGCAGTACCACAATAGGAGAGCAGAAATATGGCAAATATTCAAAGGTTCTGCAGGAATTATTAGAAGTGACTCTGATATTGAAAATAAGATAGAAATTTATAACGAAGGTGGCCAGATAGTTCTAACCCAAGGAGAAAGACATCGTTTAATAGGCTTAGACGATTTTTGCGTTGTAGCAGAAATCTGGCAACATACAGATGCTAACCATCCTTCAGATGAAGATGATATTATAAGAGTGCAAGATGATTTTGGTAGATACAATACAAAAAAATGAGTAAGAAAAAAGGAGTTATTGTATCAGGATATTTTAATCCGATTCACAAAGGGCATATTGAATACTTTAATAATGCCAAAGTACTTGCGGACGAGTTATTTGTGATTGTGAATAATGATAACCAAAGAGCATTAAAAGGAAGTGCGGAGTTTCAGCAAGAACAAGAACGTGTATTTATAGTCTCTAATATTAAATCGGTAGACCATTGTGTTCTTTCTATAGATCAAGATAGGACAGTTTGCAAAACCATTGAGAAAATTGCCCAAGATTTTGGTCAAAAATATGACCTTCATTTTGCAAATGGAGGAGATCAAAATAATAACACCATCCCAGAGAGATCAATATGTGATCAAATGGGAATTTCACTTATTGATTGTTTGGGCGATAAAATACAGTCAAGTAGTTGGTTGTTAAAAAAGTAAATTATTTTAATTAAATTTGAATTCACTTTTTAATTGTACTAGATATGCCATTTGATCCAAATACAGCTAGCAATGCAGGAAAGAAATCTAAAAGAGGTCCTGCAAAAAAAGAGGAGTCTACGATTAAGTGAAAGATTTAATTCTTGTACGAAGAAATTCTAGATGAACGTTTAGTGAATCAAAAAAAAATAACAAATACGGAATGTGTCAAGCTATTTGTTACGCCATTTAACTATTTTTTTACAAAAACAAAAACAAAAACAAAAACAAAAACAAAAACAAAATCGATTCAAGCTGTTTTTATTCTAAATAAATTCAAAAAAATAGATAGTTTGGGTTTATATTATAATTTTCTCAATCCCTACAAACACCAAAGTTTTCTCCATAAATAAATCTACAAAATTACCTTTATTTTTATTCCTTCCTATGCAGGTTTAAAAATATACTCTCTTTCTTGTGTCTAGTTATGTTTGTCAATAACGGCAATTCATTTTTTTCATAATAGTTAGAAGTAAAATACCTTTCATAATATGTGAGGTCTATATTTTATACTTCGGGCTTTCTATTAATTCCTTTCTTCTAGTTTTAGGTATATTTAAAACCACTTATTACTTCATTAATTCCCTTCAATTTTACAAATCACTTTTATTTGCTTCTACCAAGCTACTTGAGAAAGAATTTTTAGAAATTTATTTTCTAAGAGTGCAACCGCTAGTTAGTTAATAATCCAATTATTAAAAGATGCTCATACTATTTTATATCAGTTTTACTACATCTAAAGAAACGAAATCTATTTAACTTTTATTGGAGTTGCTTATTGTTCTTAGTTCGTTTATATTTGAGGTACGTAGACGAGGCTTTTATTTTAACCACGTGTTTGTATTAATAATAAACTAATGAAAGGAAT
>Ga0308004_10000205_pt1 | contig 28924 bp, 31 predicted proteins | sample Neamet38_FD_203156 | JGI IMG/M metagenome (GOLD analysis project Ga0308004, IMG submission 203156) | Marine microbial communities from water near the shore, Antarctic Ocean - #38 | ecosystem: Environmental > Aquatic > Marine > Unclassified | place: Southern Ocean | collected 2014-06-06 | reverse complement strand
ATCTAAGGAAGAAAAAAAAGTCCCCTTATATTTTGTTAATCCAAAAATAATTTTAAAATCAAACAGTAATTCCACATATGAAGAAGGATGCCTATCAGTACCTGGACAATTTGCTGAGATAGATAGACCAAATCGATGTCATATAAGTTATTTAGATTACAACAATAAGAACCAAGAATTAAAAGCTGAAGGGCTATTAGCAACCTGTATTCAACATGAAATGGATCATTTAGAAGGCATTTTGTTTATTGACTATTTATCAAAATTAAAAAAAAGTTTTATTGTGAAAAAACTTTCAAAACAAAAAAAATCACTAGAAAGAATAGTAGTTTAAGTTATCAAAATTAATGCCGCATAAAAAAGTTGTCTTCATGGGAACACCTGAGTTTTCTGTTCCACTACTAGAAATTCTAGCTAAATCTTTTTATAAAATAACTTGTGTATATACTCAGGCTCCAAAAAAATCTAATAGAGGCCAAAAAATAAATATATCACCTGTTCATAAATGTGCTGAAAATTTAAACTTGATTGTGAGGAATCCTACAACTTTAAATTCACAAGAAGAGTTTGATTTTATTAAAAAGTTAGATCCAGATATAGTATTGGTAGTTGCTTATGGACAGCTAATTCCCAAAAATTTTTTAAACATACCGAAGAAAGGATTTATAAATATACATGCATCGTTGCTCCCAAAATGGCGAGGGGCTGCTCCTATTCAAAGATCAATTATGAGCTTAGATTCTGAAACTGGAATAAGTATAATGCAAATTGTAGAGGATTTAGACTCAGGACCGGTAATGAAACAACACAAAGTTAAAATAGGCGAATTAAGTACATCAAAAGATATTTCAAATATTTTATCAAAAATTAGTACAGAAACAATTGTTGATACATTAGATGAAATTTTTAATCAAAAAATTGAGTTTACCGAACAAAATCACGCATCAGCAACTTATGCTAATAAAATTAAAAAAAGTGAAGGAAAAATAAATTGGGCAGAAAGCGCAAAAAATATTTTAGCAAAAATAAACGGGCTAAATCCAGAACCAGGGGCATGGTTTGAATACAAAAGCACAAGATATAAAGTTTGGAGAGCAAGAATCTTTAAAAAAAAAGGCCCTCCAGGAACAATCCTCAACTGTAATTTTATAATTGGTTGTGGAGATAAATCTCTAGAAATTATAGAAATTCAAAAAGAGGGAAAAAATAGACTACTACTAAAAAATTTTTTGACAGGAATCAATTTCAAGCAAGGGGATGAACTTAAATAATGTATGTTTATCAAATAATAATTGAATATGACGGTACGAAATTTGTAGGCTGGCAAATTCAAAAAAACGGTCCATCTATTCAGGGAACCATACAAAAAATTTTAAGCAAGGTGTTAAAACAAAATATTACAATCTATGGATCAGGAAGAACAGATGCTGGTGTTCATGCGTTAGCTCAATCTGCACACTTTTGGTTAAAAAAAAAAATAAATAATAGATTTCTTTTTTTAAATTCTGTTAATTTTTTCTTAAATAAAAAAAAAATATCTATTTTAGAAGTGAAAATAAAAAAAAAAAATTTCCATGCGCGATATAGCGCTGTAAAAAGAATTTATAAATACGTTATCATTAATCGCACTGCCCCGTTAACCCTAGATGCTAATAAAGCTTGGCATATTAAAAATAGTTTAAACATTGGCTTGATGAAAAAAGCTGCCAGCTTATTAGAGGGCAGAAAAGATTTTTCAACATACAGGGCTGCATCTTGTGGAGCTAAAACACCTATAAGAACATTAGAGCAAGTGAAGGTGAGAAAAACAAACAATCAAACAGTAATTACATTTAAGTCTAAATCATTTCTCCAAAAACAAGTTAGATCAATGGTAGGTTGTTTAAAATATGTGGGAATTGAAAAGTGGGATTTACAAAAATTTAAGGATGTAATGAACTCGAAAGAGAGAATAAATTGCGCACCACCTGCGCCAGCAGAAGGTTTATATTTAAAAAAAATTGGTTATTAAATTATTTCTTTATAGCGCAACAAAGCAATATTCCAACTTAATTTTTTTATTTTTTTGTATGAATTATTTGACAATCTATTTGCCAACACTTTATTTTTTTTCAATTCTAGGATTTGACCTATAAATTTTTTTTCATCATTATAAGAAATAAAATCTTGATAATTTTTAAGTATGGTAATACCCCGCGAAGAACTGTGGCTACATACAGCGGGCAAACCATATGACATATATGTTAAAGTTTTATTCTGCATTCCGGTAGCAATTTTTAAATTTGAAATTCCACATATAGCAGAATTAATATGTACATTTAAATTATCTACTGGCCCTACAACCTTTACTTTTTTAAAAAAACCTAACTTAACTCTATCAAGTATACTTATTTTGCCTATGATATGAAATTCTATTTTGGAGTCAATAATGTTAATTCTTGGAAAGATTTTTTTTACAAAATCATAACAGGCATATTTATTCGGTAAATAATTAATATTACCAATAAAAATTATTTTAAAATTATTTTTACTAAATTTAAATTTTTTTTTATTAATTTCTACACCATTCCCTATTATGATAATTTTTTTTTTTGTCTTTTTCAAGTCACGTGCAATATCTGCCTTAGAAACTATAACAATTTGATTAAAAATTTTTAAACAATATCCTTCATATTTTTTTACTAAAAAACTTTCAAATAAATATAAATAATAATAAGGATTCAAGATACTCAAATTTTTTTTTGTCTGATCATAGTTGTTTGACATAATATCTGTCATTTCTAATATTTTTTTTCCAGTAAATTCAGCAGGCAGGTATTGAGCAGATCGAATTAAATGAAATATTATTGAGTCATAGTTTTTATGATTGTTTAGCAAAAATTCTTTTATTTCCTTGGAATAAAAGAACCCAAGTTGCAAAGGTTTAAGGTTAACCATTGATAGTATCGAGTAAAATATTTTGCTTAATATGTTAATTTTCCTACAAAAATAAATTTTTCCATTTTTTTGCTTATCTATAATTTTGTCTTTATTTTTTTCATTTATACACACAACATCTACTATATTTTTTTTCCTGAGATTTTTTATAATATTATGAGCTCTTAGGGTGTCACCAGAATAACTTTTTATTTGTGGATATCTAGTAGTTACAAAAAGAATTTTTTTCACAATTTCAAATTTTATTGAAAGTATTCTTTTAAAATATGTCCGTAAATTTTTGTTAATTTTCGCAAATCTGATACAGATACGCATTCATCTACACGATGCATAGTTTTATTTACTAAACCAAATTCGAGGCAGGGAGCAATTTTTTTTATGAATCTTGCGTCAGAAGTTCCGCCAGTTGTAGATAAAACAGGATTTATTTTTGTAATTTTTTGTATAATTTTTTTTACCATTTCAATTGTAGTACCAGGTTTAGTTAAAAAAGAATCACCAGATGTTAAAAATTCGATTTTATATTTTGTTTTATTTTTTTTACAAATTGATTTAACTATATTGTTGATCATTTTTTTTAAACTTATAGCTGTGTGAAAATTATTGTATCTAATATTAAATCGTATTCTTGCCCTAGCCGGTATTATATTGTGCACTTTGTTCTCAACATTTATTCCTGTAAATTCTAAATTTGACCGTTGAAAATGCCTATTTCCTTTGTCCAGTGGCTTTTCCTTAAGTTTATTGCATATAGAAATTAAACTATTTATAGGGTTTATTGATAGATGAGGGTATGCAACATGACCTTGACTGCCCTGGATCTCTAAACCACATGACAGGCTACCTCTTCTTCCTATTTTAATCATTTCTCCTAATTTTTTGGGGTTAGTTGGTTCGCCAACAATGCAGAAATCAATCTTTTCTTTTTTTTCTATTAAATAATCAACTACTTTTTTGGTTCCATTGATAGCTTGAGCTTCTTCATCACCAGTAATTAGAAAACTGATAGATCCATTAATTTTTCTTTTATTTTTTAGAAAAATACTTACTGCAGCCAAAAAACAGGCGATGGAACTTTTCATATCATTTGCACCTCTACCTATTAAGTAGTTATTTTTTACAATTGGCTTAAAAGGATTAACCGTCCAATCCTTTATATTTCCAGGAGGAACAACATCTGTATGACCCGCATAACATAAGTTAGGTTGTTTGCTACCTAGTCTTGCGTAAAGATTTTTAATAGTTGGATTCTTTTTGTCTTTAAATTCTAAAATTTTACAATTAAATCCTAATTGTTTTAATTTTTTTGATAAATAGTTTATTGCACCAGCGTCAATTGGTGTAATACTAGGAAATCTAATTAAATCTTTTGATAGCTGCAATTCATCAAAATTTTTCATTATTCTCTCAATAAATCATTAATAGAAGTTTTACTTCTAGTTTTTTCATCAACTTGCTTGATTATAACAGCACAACTTAAAGATGGAGCATCAGGATTTTTTTTATCTGGCAGTGAGCCAGGCACAACTACTGAATAGGGAGGTATCTTTCCATAAACTACAGCTCCAGTTTGTCTATTTACAATTTTTGTAGACTGACCAATACACATTCCCATGCTAATCACAGAACCTTCTCCAACGATTACTCCCTCAACAACTTCAGACATTGCTCCTAAAAAAACATTATCTTCAATAATAGTTGGCAATGCTTGAGCTGGTTCCAAAACTCCACCAACACCAGAACCTGCTGAGATATGACAATTCTTTCCTATCTGACAGCAGCTACCCGCTCTTGAAAAAGTGTCCATCATTGTTCCTTCATCGATATAAGCGCCAATATTTATAAAGCACGGCATTAAAACCACATTCTTGCCAACGAAGGATCCTTTTCTGACTGGAGAATTCGGAACCATCCTAAAACCTGCCTTAACGTGATCTTCCTTGGTCCATCCAGCTGTTTTACCTTTTATTAAATGAGATTTGTCATACCAACTACTATAAGGACCACTCAAAGCTTCCATGTCATAAATCCTAAAGCTTAGCATGATTGCTTTTTTTAAATATTGATGAGTAACCCAGTTACCGTCAATCTTCTCAGCAACTCTTGCTGCGCCTGAATCTAAATTCTTTATAGTTAGATTGATTGCGTTTATTATTTCTTTATCTGAGTTTTTATTTACTTCTTCTTTTTTATCCCAAGCTTTTTCTATTATTGTTTCTAATTCATTTTTGTTCATTTATTCTCCTCAAAAATTTTGACAGGTTATCAATTTTGTAATCTATAAAACTTTCACCAGAAAATTCAGCTGCCCATGGTTCATCATTTTTAACCCAAGCTGTTTTCATTCCTAATTCATTAGCAGGTTTTAAATTTCTAGCTATATCTTCAATGAATATACAATATTGCGGATCTATTCCATATTTTTCGATAATCTTTTTATACGGGACGATTGAGGGTTTTGGAAAAAAATCAGCATCCACTATATCAAAAACCCCATTAAAAAGATTTTGAATACCAATTCTTTTTGTAACATTTGCAGCATGGGCCTTAGAGCCATTGGTAAATATAAACTTTTCCCCTTTAAGATTAGACAATTCATTTTGTAAATCTGTATCTTCTTTTAAAAACTCTAAATCAACATCATGAACAAACTCTAAAAATTCTTGAGCATCAATTTTATGATTTTTAATCATTCCGTTAAGCGTTGTATTGTACTGCTGAAAATAATTTTTTTGTATTTTTTTTGCTTCTTCCAAGGTTACATTAAGTTTATCAGATATAAAAAGTGACATCTTTTTATCTACCTGATCAAAAACTTTTGTATTACCAGAATACAAAGTGTTATCAAGATCAAAGAGCCAGTATTTTATTTTTTTTAATTCTTTCATTTTCTTATAAGTGTACCTGAACCTTCGTCAGAAAATATTTCATATAAAATAGAATGAAGCTTTCTGCCATCAATAATAACGACACCTTTAACTCCATTTTCAATAGCATCAATTGAGTTTAAAAGCTTAGGTATCATTCCGCCCTCAACTATTTTTTTGTTTATCAAGTCTTTTGCTTCTGCAGGTTTAATTTCATTAATTAATTTTTTATTTTTATCATAAACACCCGCCACATCCGTCATTAGTAATAATCTTCTAGATCTTAAACTTTTTGCTATAGATGCAGCTGCTGTATCTGCATTAATATTATATTTTTTTTCCTCTATGTCTTTACCCATTGGAGAAATTACAGGTATTTGTTGCTGATCTATGATAAATTGAATTTTCTCATTTAATACTTTTTTTGGTCTACCCACAAAGCCAAGATTTTTATTTTCTTGCTTTACTAAAAAAATATTATTTTGACTGACATTTAATCCAGTTGCTTTACATTGTTTTTTTTTTAATTTTTCTACAATTTCATAATTAAAATCCACTAAAGCTTTTTCAACAACTTCCATAGTTTGTTTGTCAGTAACTCTTAAACCGTTAATAAATTGACTCTCAATATTTAATTTTGCTAGTTCTATTTTTATTCTAGGACCACCTCCATGAACAATAATTATAGTTAGTCCTAATTTATAAAGTATAGCTATATCTTCTATAAATTTATTGAACAGATCAGGATCTATTAAAACTTTCCCACCACATTTAATTACTATTTTTTCTTTTTTATACTTATTTACATATTTGGGAACATGGGAAATATCAGGCGCATTTTTTGGCCAAAACTTTTTTAAATTTTCTAGGCCTTCTTCTTTTAAACCCATTTAATTTGTTTTAACTGTTGTTCTTTTCATTATAAACCACTGCTGAGCAATAGTTAAAATGTTGTTGACCGTCCAGTACACAACTAATCCAGATGGGAATGATGCTAATATTACAGTTAAGAATATTGGAAAGAACATAAATATTTTGGCTTGAATAGGGTCCGTTGGAGCAGGATTTAATTTTTGTTGAATAAACATTGTTAGGCCCATCAAAATTGGCCAAATACCTATTATTAAAAAACTAGGTGGTGTAAACGGCAGTAAGCCAAAAAGATTAAATATCGTAGTAGGATCTGAGGCAGATAAATCTTTTATCCAACCAAAAAAAGGCTGATGTCTCATTTCCAATGAGATAAAAAGCATTTTGTAAATTGCAAAGAAAAATGGAATCTGTATCAAAACTGGCAAACAACCAGAAGCAGGGTTAATTTGTTCTTTTTTGTACAAAGCCATTATAGCCTGCTGAAGTTTAACCTTGTCGTCCTTATGAAGATCTTTAAGTCTCGCCATTTCTGGCTGTAAGGCTTTCATTTTAGCCATTGATTTAAAAGAATAGCTAGCAAGAGGAAAAAAAAGCAATCTAATCATTATTGTAATTAGAACGATAGCAATTCCAAAGTTTCCCGTTAGTTTAAATAAATAATCAACAGCAAAAAACAGAGGTTTTGTAAAAAAATAAAACCAACCCCAGTCAATAATTAAATCTAATTTATCTATATTTTCTTTTTCCGCATACGCATCAATAGTTTGGACTTCTTTAGCTGCTACAAAAATTTTAATTTCATTATTTGCTTTTGTAGAAGGTGCAATAACTTTTGGATTATTTAATAGAAAATTAGCCTTATAAGCGTCTTGATATAAAAAAGTAGTTTTAAATTTTTCACCTTTCTCAGGTATTAAAGCGGTCATCCAGTATTTATCCGTAATACCTATCCATCCTTTATCCGCTTCTCGCACTATTTTTTTCTCTTCTATGTCGTCATAATCATCTTCTTTGAGTTCTTCATCTAAAACAGCAATAAAACCTTCGTGTAGAATGTAAAAACCTTTTAAGTCTTCAGGTATATTCTTTCTCGTTAGCTGAGCATAAGGATACAATTCGACCTGCTCTGAAGAATTATTTTTTACTTCTTGATTAATTTTAAAAAGATAATTGTCATCAATTCCTATTTTTTTTCTGAATATAAGATTTGAACCATTATTCCATTCTAACGTTACTGGATTGTTCACAGATAAAACTTTATTGCCGACAACACTCCACATACTTTTACTTGTTGGAACTTTAATTTTATTACCTATACTTGCCCAGCCCGTTTCAGCAAAATACCCATTTTTTGTTTCCTTAGGGTTTAAAAACTGCACAATATCATTTGACACAATGTCTACTGTGTAATTTTTAAAAGATAAGTCGTCTATTGCTGCGCCCTCAAGCGAGATAGATCCTTTTATTTTGTTATTTTCTAAAAAAATTCTATTAGTTTTTTTTAGCGATTCTACTCTTGATATATTTTCTTTAGCAATTGTCCCGTCAATACTTGGAACAATACCATTGTCAGTGACATTATTTTTTAACTCGGTACGTGAAACTTTTTTATTTTGCACATCAATAGGTTGTGGAGAATCAACAAAGGCTGACCAGAAAAGTAGCACGGACATAGACAGCGCTATAGCTATAAAAACGTTTTTATTTTCCATTTAATTTAGTATCTTTTTTTTATTTTTTTTGGCTGGAACTAAATCTATTCCATCTCCACCACCTAAAATTTTAACAGGATGACAACGAATAATTCTTTTTACACTATACGAAGCACCTTTTACCAAGCCATGTTCTTTGAGTGACTCGTTACAGTATTCTGAACATGTGGGTAGAAACCTACATCTCACACCTAGCAAAGGTGAAATAAAAAAATTATAAAACTTTATTAACAACAAAATCATGAAAATAAAAATATTTGAGATTATAGACTCAAAACTTCTCAAAGCTTTTTTGCATTGTTGAAAGTAGAACTTTATGGTCTTTTTCATAGGCTTTTGATTTTCCAAAAACTATATAAGTATAATTAGTATTAATTGCACCTTTTATTTTTAAAAGCTTGTGCACTATAGCTTTTAATCTGCGTCTTATTTTGTTTCTTTTTACAGCATTACCAATTTTTTTTTTCATGACAAAACTAATATGTAGTAAATTTTTATTTTTTGAAGGTATAAAATTTTTGGCTGCAAAAATAGAAAAAAAATCTGAGTGTACTTTTCTCTCTCTTAAGGCTAATTTGAAGTGGACATTTTTTTTTAAACTTTCTAACTTAATCATTAAAAATTAAGTGGAGATAGTTTTGCGCCCCTTGGCTCTTCTTCTTGCAATTAATTGTCTGCCAGCTTTTGTAGCCATTCTGGACCTAAATCCATGTCTTCTTTTTCTAACTAAGTTACTAGGTTGATAAGTTCTTTTCATAAAATAACATTCGTTATATAGTTAATTATATTAGATAAGTACAGCTAAAACAGACAAATGAAAATAAAGTTAAAACTGCTACTAGGGACCACATATCTTATTTGTTTTTTCACTCTAATGTTCGTTATTTTTTCCAATATTGATTTTAAAGATTTGTCTGACATTAATTTTTTTAAAGATAACCAGCAATTATTAAATAATTTTAAATTACAAAATATATTTTTAACTTTAGTCCTTTTTTCAATCTTTAGTATTATCTGGATTCTTCTACTAGGTTTTGGTTCACCCCTAGCATTATTTGCAGGTTTTGTGTTTGGGAAATGGTTGGGTACTGTAATAGCAGTTGTGTCATTTTCAATAGGTGCTACCTTACTTTATTATTTAGCTAATTTTTTTTTTAAAGACTTTATTAAAAATAAATTTTCTGCAAAAATAGAAAAATTTATTAATCTATTTAAAAAAAACGATTTTTTATATTTTACATTATTTAGATTTACGGGAGGAGGAATGCCATTTGCAATTCAGAATGTTTTACCTGTGATTTTTGACATGACAATAAAAAAATATTTTTTTTCAACCTTATTAGGCATAGTGCCAGGAGTATTTATAATAACATCATTAGGTGCAGGCATAGGAAATTTTATCGACAAAAATGAATTTATAACTTGGAAAGATTTAATCAAAGATCCTGAGGTATATTTTCCAATTCTCATTTTTGTAGCAGTCTTTATATTAGCAGGGGTTATCAATAAATTTTTTTTTAATAACAAACGTTCTGCACAAAAGTTTTAAAGTAAGGTTTAAAAAAATTTCAAATGGAATTAAAAAATAATTTATTTTTAGAATCTAGTCCGTATCTTCAACAACATAAAAATAACCCTGTTAACTGGCAGATATGGAGTAAAGACGTGCTTAACTTTGCTAAAAAAAATAAAAAACCAATTTTACTAAGCATTGGATATTCAAGTTGTCACTGGTGTCATGTAATGGCTCACGAAAGTTTTGAAGACAAAGAGACAGCAAGCATTATGAACAAATACTTTTTGAATATAAAAGTAGATCGTGAAGAAAGACCTGACATAGATTATATTTTTCAAAGCTCATACCAGCTTTTCAATCAATCAGGAGGTGGTTGGCCTCTAACAATGTTTCTAGATGAGAACGCCACACCCTTCATGGCGGGAACATATTTTCCAAAAACAAACTCACACGGTTTACCAGCATTCAAAGAAGTTATTCTAAAAGTAGGTGAAACTTACAACGAACAAAGAGAAGAGATTATCAAACAGTCTCATATTATATCTAAAAATTTGGAGTTAAAAAAATCATTAGTATTAAATCAAGATCTTGAATCTATTTTATTGAGCGCCATATTTAATTTAGATAAAGTGAAGGGCGGGTATAAGGGTGCACCAAAATTCCCAATATTTAATATATATGATACTTTATTATTTTTCTTTAATAAAACAAAAAAATTAGAATATCTAAAACCTGTAGAATTAATTTTAAAACAACTTAGTTCACAGGGTATATATGACCATGTAGAAGGAGGAATATCTAGGTATGCTGTAGATGAAAATTGGTTGGTACCACATTTTGAAAAAATGTTATACGACAATGCTCAATTTGTTTTGCTGTTATCAAAATACTTGAGAATAGAAAAAAATGAATATTTTGAAAAAAAACTTATTCAAACAATAGAATTTATTAATAAAAATTTTACTAATTTAAAAAACAAATTATTAGGCTCAGCTTATGATGCTGATAGCGATGGGGTGGAAGGCAAATATTATGTTTTTAGCTATGAAGAACTAAAAGAAATTCAAGATATAAATCTATATTTTGATGTAAAACCTGAAGGTAATTGGGAAAATAAAATAATTTTAAAAGAAATAAAAACTCCTCCTGAATCAATTGTTCTTGAATTAAAAAGTTTAAGAGAAAAAAAAAATAAACCTTTTTTTGACAGTAAAATTCAATTAGATTTAAATTGTCTCTGGGTCAGCGCCCTAATATCTGCAGAAAAAATACTTCCTAATAATAATTTTTTTAAAACTGCAGAAAGTTATTATAAAAATTTAGAAAAATTTTTTTTTAATAAGGAAAAATTGAGACATACAATATTAAAATCAGATGTTTTTTTGGAGGACTATGCCTATAGCATAGCCATGTTTTTAGATCTTTACGATCAAACTTTAAAACCTGAGTATTTATTTAATGCAAAAAGACTGTGCAAAGAAACAATTGAACATTTTTATATAAAGGAAAAATCTATATTTCAAAAAAATATAGTCGCTACTAACGATCTCTTTCATCAGCCGATAGATATAAGTGATGGTAATATACCTAATGGTAATTCTGTTATGCTGTTAAATTTTTCTAGGTTAAGGATGAAAAATGAGGCAGAAGAACTATCAAATAGTTTAAATGGTTATTTAAATGTTTATAAATTATTAATGGCCAGTGCTTTAAAATCAATCGATCATTTTAATATCGTAAACAGCAACAAAAACTGCACTGAAGAAGGGTGTGATATTTAAAATGGTAAAAAAAAAGGAAGAAGTTATTATTTGGATTGCCTGGTTAGCTTTAGTAATTTTTTGGAATTATTGCTACCCAGAAGCAAAACCTATTTATGACGTTGTAGTTGCTGCCATTTTATCGTTAATTGTTATTTGCACAAAAAAGATAAAATAGACACAATATCCTTAGGCTGGGCAGAACAATTTACCTTTTCTTAGGTATAAAATACTCCAACTAGCAAGCTGTATGGGCATCATATAAAATCAGGATTGATATTTTATTAGACCCTTGCATAATTCTAAGCAACAAAGTAAAATTAAATTAACTGCAGGAGCTCAAATGGGTATTCATTACGACTACAAATCTACAAGAAATGAGAAGGCCATGAAAAAAGAGGCCAAAAGAAAGGCACGTATTGAAGAGAGAAGAGCTAAAAAAGGTACGGATACTCAAAACGAGGAAGAAAAAAAAATGCACGATCTAGATAAGCCTATTACTCTTGAAGATCTAACAAATCCTGATAAAGAATAATTATAAATGATCAGAGTTCGAGTTCAAAAAAATTCTCGACTTGTTAAGCGTGAAATTGCTTTAAGAATTAATTTAAAAAAAAGAAAAAAATTTAAAGAAAAAATAAAAAAAAATGAGTGTACTTTCAGATAAATGGATTAAAAAGACAGTCAAAGAAACAGGCATGATCAAACCATTTGTTTCTAAACAAGTTAGAAAAGGGAAAATATCTTTTGGTTTGTCCTCGTATGGCTACGACGCAAGAGTCTCAAACGAATTTAAAATCTTTACAAACGTAAATTCAGGTATTGTTGATCCTAAAGTATTTAAAAAGGATAGTTTTGTTACGAAAATTGGCAAAGAATGTATAATTCCACCAAATTCTTTTGCCTTAGCCAGAACGATGGAATATTTTAAAATTCCAGAAGATGTGCTTGTTATTTGTCTTGGAAAATCGACATATGCTAGATGCGGAATTATAGTTAATGTCACTCCTCTTGAGCCGGGCTGGGAAGGAAATGTAACATTAGAATTTTCTAATACAACTCCTCTGCCAGCAAAAATATATGCCAACGAAGGTGTTGCACAGTTTGTTTTCATCAAAGGAAATGAAAAACCTCAAGTAACTTACGCCAACCGAAAAGGCAAATATATGAAGCAAAGAGGCGTTACACTTCCAAAAGTTTAAATTCAATTATTATTGATGCAAAAACTTATCATCAAAGGTAAAAAAATATTATCAGGATCTATAAATATTTCTGGTTCAAAAAATGCAACCTTGCCAATTCTTGCAGCCACAATCCTATCTGATAAACCTTTAGTTTTAAAGAACGTTCCTTTAGTACAAGATGTTTACACAATGATAAATTTATTAAAGTTTATTGGTTTGAATATAGCAATTTCAAAAAAGAAAAATACTTTGAATATTTTAAATAATAAAAAATTGAAAACAGTAGCTCCATATAATTTACTTAAAACTATGCGCGCAGGTGTTTTAGTTCTAGGACCATTATTAGCTAAATACAAAAAAGCAAAAGTATCGCTGCCCGGTGGTTGCGCAATAGGAACAAGACCAATTAATTTACATTTATTTGCTTTAGAAAAACTTGGCGCTAAAATTAAAATTTCAAATGGATACATTTATGCATCTGCTAAAAATGGATTAAAAGGAGGCATTATAAAGTTTCCATCAATTTCAGTTGGCGCAACAGAAAATGCCATCCTTGCTGCTGTAAGTGCAAAAGGAAAATCAACCATATCTAACTGTGCAATTGAACCAGAGATACAAGATATGATAATTTTTTTAAAGAAAATTGGTTGTAATATAAATTTTGTTGGAAGAAGAAAAATATTAATTATCGGAACTAACAATTTTAAAAAAGCAAATCACGAAATAATTTTTGATAGAATTGAATTGGGAACTTATTTAATAGCAGGAGCTCTCGTAGGAAAAAAAATTATCTTAAACAAGGTAAACCCAGTAATCATAAATACTGAAATTAAAATTATGAAAAAAATGGGTGTAAAAATGAGAGTAGAAAAAAATAAAATTATAGTTTTAGAGTCTAAAAAATTAAATAGCATTAACATTAAAACTGAACCCTACCCAGGTTTTCCGACAGATTTGCAGGCTCAAATTATGGTTTTGATGTCAAAGGCAAAAGGAATTTCAAAGGTAAAAGAAAGTATTTTTGAAAACAGGTTTATGCATGTGCCAGAACTAAAAAGAATGGGAGCTAAAATAACCACCAAAAAGAATGTAGCTATCATCACAGGATCGACTAGCTTATCAGGAGCCGAAGTTATGGCAACGGATCTTAGAGCTTCTGTAAGCTTAGTTTTAGCTGCTTTAATAGCAGATAACAGAACTATAATTAATAGAATATATCATTTAGACCGAGGATATGAAAATTTAGAAAAAAAATTAAAAAATTGCAAAGCTAATATTAGTAGAATTTAAAATGAAAGTAACAAATTTAAAATTGTTAGCAACGTCAGACAAGGATTTAAGTGTAATAGCGGCACATTTACAAGACTCAATCGTTTTACCTAAAGATATAGCTAATCTAAAAACAAATAGAATTTTTTTAATTCAGCTAAACAGATTTATGTGGGAAGATGTCGAAAAAGGGGTTTTTAGAAAAAACAAAAGAATAAGAACAATACTAAAATTTGACAATGTTATTAAAGTTTCATCCAAAAATATTAATATAAAAAGTGACAAACACTTTTTAGATTTTTTAACTATTGAAACTACTCTATTGCCTGATAAAAGTTACGAAATTAAATTAATTTTTTCTGGAGAAGCAACAATTAAAGTAAACGCTGAGGTAATTGATGTGACTTTAGACGATCAAGGTTCTCCATGGGAAAGTAAAACGGCACCAAAACATAATTTTTTATAATGATTAGATTAATTAAAGCAAACCAACCCTTTTTTTTATCAAAATTAAAATTAATTCTAGATAAAAGAAAAATTAAAAATCCCAATATAGATTCAAAAACTAAATTTATAGTACAGGATATAAAAAAAAATGGGGATGTAGCTTTAATCAAATATGAAAAAAAGTTTTCAAATTTTAAAAATATTTCACTAAGTAAGATTAAATTTACTCAAGTAGAAAAAAATAAAATAATAAAAAAATTAGATAAGAAAATAAAATCTTCTATTGATTTGGCATACAATAGAATTTTAAATTTTCATAAAAAACAAAAATTATCTTCTTTCAGTTTTTCAGATAGATTTAAAAATACATTTTCTTACAAATCGAGTGCAATAAACAAAGTGGGAGTTTATGTTCCAGGAGGATTAGCAAGTTATCCTAGCTCAGTTTTAATGAACTGTATTCCTGCAATCGTTGCAGGTGTAAAAAATATATATATGACAACCCCAACTATGAACGGATACTACAACCCTGCAGTAATATATGCTGCAAAAAAATGTAAAGTAAAAGAAATTTATAAAATAGGTGGCGCTCAAGCAATAGCGGCGATGGCCTATGGAACTAAAACTGTTAATAAAGTAGACAAAATTGTTGGACCAGGTAACGCTTACGTAGCTTCAGCTAAAAAGCAAGTTTTTGGAGACGTAGGAATTGACATGATAGCCGGACCATCAGAAGTAACAATAGTTGCAGATAAATGGTCTAAACCTGATTGGATAGCAGCAGATTTAATAGCGCAAGCAGAGCACGACGAAAATTCTCAGTCGATAATTATATCTGAGGATATTACAATAATTAATAAAGTTAATTATTTTTTAAAGGAACAGCTAAAAGTTTTACCCAAAAAAAAAATAGCATACAAAAGTTTAAAAAATTTTGGCCTATCTATTCTAGTAAAAAATAAAAAACTATTAGTAGATACTATTAATTTAATTGCACCAGAACACTTAGAAATTTTTACCAAAAATCCTAATCAAATATTGAAAAATATTAATAATGCTGGCTCTATATTTGTGGGTCAATATTCCCCGGAAGCTATAGGTGACTATTTAGCTGGACCAAATCATGTTTTACCTACATCAGGTTCTGCAAGATTTTCATCTGGTCTATCAGTTTATGATTTTTTAAAAAGACACTCAGTAATAAAAATGACCAAATCAGGTATTGAAAGATTAGGAGCATCAGTTATAAATCTAGCTAAATACGAAAATCTAGAAGGTCACGCAAATTCAATTAGAATAAGATTAAAAAAAGGAAAGATATAATTGGCTAAACAAGAAACATTAGAATTTAAAGGCAAGGTAACGGAAATTTTACCTAACGCAATGTTCCGTGTTAAACTTGAAAATAACCACGAAATTTTAGCTCATACAGCTGGAAAATTAAGAAAGAATAGAATAAGAGTTTTAACAGGCGATAACGTTCAGGTGGAAATGACACCTTACGATCTGACTAAAGGTAGAATAACTTTTAGATTTTAGGCCTTGTAGCTCAGTAGTAGAGCAGTACCCTGAAAAGGTATGTGTCGTTTGTGCGATTCAAACCAAGGCCACCACTCCAAACCACGTATCATTATTTCTAAAAGTTGGTAAATATAATTAATATGAATAAAAATATTGGAATTGTTTGGTTGAGAGATGATTTTAGAACGTTAAAAAATGACGCATTAACACATGCCACTCAAAACCATAATTATGTTAGCGCTATATATATTTTCAAAAAAAAAGATTTTACAAAAAGATCTGCACAGCTGTGGTGGCTTTATCAGTCCCTTAAGAATTTTAAAAAAAAATTAAATCAATTTAATATAAATCTTGAGATAGTAGAGGCCAAATCTTATAATGAAATTTTTAAAAAAATTATAATTAAAAATAATTTTTCAATTTATTGGAATAAAGTTTATGAACCTAATTTTTTAACATTTGATAAAAAAATTTCTATGGCTTTAGAGTCAAAAAATGTTAATTTTAAAATATTTAAAGGCAATCTTTTGAACGAGGCTCATGAAATTAAAAAAAATGATAACACACCTTATAAAGTTTTTACCCCTTTTTGGAAAGTGTCAGAAAAATTTTTTTTAGATAAAGAGTTTATTCATAAGCAAAAAATTAAAATTAAAGAAAAAAAAATTAACTTTCTAAGTGATACGAAAAATTTAGATTCTTTATTATCAAAAAAAAAATGGCACTTAAATTTTGAAAAATTTTGGAATCCTTCGGAAGAAACAGCCTTAGAAAATATAAAATATTTTATAGAAAATAGTATGTCTAATTATGGAGAAAATAGAGACATTCCAAATACTGATGGAACATCTAAAATGTCACCTTTTTTAGCGTTCGGACAAATTCACGTAGAAACTATTTGGGAAGAGTGTCAAAAAGTCAAAATTAAAAATAGTGGATATAGAAAATATATAAATGAACTTGGGTGGAGGGAATTCAGCCACAGTTTGATCAATTATTTTCCAGAGATGTTAAAAGGAAACTTAAGAAAAGATTTTGATAATTTTCCGTGGCAGGAAAATAAAAACCACCTAGCCGCATGGAAAAAAGGATTAACAGGGTATCCAATTGTTGATGCTGGTATGAGAGAATTGTATAAAACGGGGTGGATGCACAATCGAGTGCGAATGATTACAGCTTCCTTTTTAGTTAAGCACCTAAGAATAAACTGGCAAGAAGGAGAAGCATATTTTAGAGATTGCTTGTTAGATTTTAACGAAGCAAATAATATTGCTGGTTGGCAATGGGTGGCTGGTTGCGGAGCAGATGCCGCACCATATTTTAGAATTTTTAATCCTATCTTACAGGGGGAAAGATTCGACCCACTAGGTAATTATGTAAAAAAATGGTTGCCAGAACTGGTAAACGTTCCTAAACAATTCATACACAAACCCTGGGAATTGAATGAAAAGATTAAAGATTTTGAGCTAGGGAAAACATACCCCAAACCAATTGTTGTTCACGAAGAGGCAAGGAATGCTGCACTTGAAGCTTTTAGAAGTTTAAAAAAATAAATTTTATATGTGAGCGCCACAGCAGTTTTTAAATTTTTTACCAGTTGCTGAACACTTTTCATTTCTTTGAATTTTTTTATTTTTCATTAAATTTAAAAGGCAGTTTTCAGGAATACTAGATTTAATTTTATTTTCAATTTTTTTTTCTTGAGAAACAACTAAATTAAGATTTAAAAGAAATTTTACAACATCTGTTTTTATTTTTTCTAAAAGACCTTCAAAAAGACCAAAAGATTCTTTTTTAAATTCAGATAAGGGATCTTTTTGACCGTAACTACGAAGTCCCACAACCTGTCTAAGCTGCTCAAGATATTGCAAATGTGATCTCCACGAAAAGTCAATTATTTGTAAAAAAATTCTTTTTTCAATGTCATTGTTCTCATTTTCGCCAATCAATTGAATTCTCTCTCGCTGTTTAGAATAAAAAAGGTCCTTTAGTTTATTGCTAAATTCATTTTCATTTTTATTTGCTAATTCAAATAGCTCATTATCATTCAATATGTGACCTGAAATATTTTTTATTGCACTCAGATAAACAGTTTTATCATTTGATTTGTCGTAACTATTTTTAACAACAGTTAAATCCTGCACCACTTCTTCTAAAAAAGAATCTAGGGTTTCAGAAATATTTTTATTTTTTAGAATTTTTAATCTTTGGCTAAAAATTACTTGTCTTTGATCATTCATGACATCATCAAATTTTATTAAAGTTTTTCTAATATCAAAATTTCTACCCTCAACTTTTTGTTGTGCTCTTTCCATTGCTTTATTAATCCAAGGGTGATCAATTGATTCATTCTCTTTAAGTCCCAATTTTTTTAACATACCGTCTATAGAATTTGCTCCAAAAATTCTCATCAGTTCATCTTCAAGACTAATATAAAAAATTGAACTCCCAGGATCTCCCTGTCTGCCAGACCTACCTCTTAACTGGTTATCTATTCTTCTGCTCTCATGTCTTTCTGTGCCTACGATATACAGTCCGCCAAGTGATTTTACTTTCTCTTTATCTTCTTTTATTTGTGATAATTCTTTTTGATTATCTTCATCTCTAAAATCTTTATTGCCACCAAGTTGAATGTCAGTTCCTCTACCTGCCATATTAGTAGCTATAGTAATCGCACCAACTTTACCTGCTTCAGCAATTATTTTTGCTTCCTTCTCATGTTGTTTGGCATTCAAAACATTATGAATAATTTTTTTTTCAATTAAGTTCTTTGAAATTCGTTCAGATTTTTCTATACTAGTTGTCCCAACAAGAACAGGTTGTCCCCTAGTGTGACATTCTATAATTTTATTTGTTATAGCCAAATATTTTTCTTTTTCAGTTCGAAAAATTTGATCATTAAAATCTTTTCTAACCATAGGGCGGTTTGTAGGCACTGCAATAACGTTTAATTTATAAATATCATAAAACTCCTCGACCTCTGTTAATGCAGTGCCGGTCATTCCAGATAATTTTTGATATAAGCGAAAATAGTTTTGATACGTGATAGAAGCAAGTGTTTGATTTTCCTCCTGTATCTCAACTTTTTCTTTTGCCTCTATAGATTGATGTAATCCGTCTGAAAATCTTCTTCCATCTAAAATTCTTCCAGTAAATTCATCAATAATCTGAACTTTGCTTTCTCTTACAATATAATCAACATCTTTATTAAACAAAAAATTTGCTTTTAGAGCCTGATTCACATGGTGAACAAGATTTAAATTCTGAGGATCGTAAAAATTATTATTTTTTAAAACTCCATCGTGTGTAGCCAATTTTTCAATCTTATCTATACCTGCGTCAGTTAGGATTGCATTTTTATTTTTTTCATCTATTTCATAATCTACTTTTTGGAGTTTGCTTATAAATTTGTCAGATAGTAAGTAAAAGTTACTTTTGTCCTCACTCTTGCCAGATATTACTAGCGGCGTTCTAGACTCATCTATCAATATACTATCGACTTCATCTACAATACAGTAGTGATGATCTCTCTGTACCATTTCAGCAAGGTCATATTTCATATTATCTCGCAAATAATCAAAACCTAACTCATTGTTAGTTGCGTAGGTTATATCAAAACCATAGTTTTCTTTACGTTGTAAATCATCTAATTCATTTGTTATACAGCCTGTAGTGAGACCTAAAAAATTAAACACTTCACCCATCCATTCTGAATCTCTTTTAGCCAGGTAGTCATTGACAGTTACAATGTGCACTCCCTTACCCGCCAAAGCGTTTAAATACGCAGGCAAAGTGGATACTAATGTTTTTCCTTCACCAGTTTTCATTTCAGCAATTTTTCCTTCATGCAAAAAAATTCCCCCAACTAATTGTGCATCATAATGTCTTTCACTCAAAACACGATTTGCTGCCTCTCTTACCAACGCAAAACTTTCTGGAATTATAGAGGTTAATTTTCTTCCTTCCCGAATGTTCTTTTTTAAAAGATGGGTTTTGGCTTTAAATTCATCATTTTTTAATTTTTTGAAATTTTGTTCTTGGTTGTTAATTTCAACAACTAACGGTTTAACCCTGGCCAATTCTTTTTGATTGCCAGACGTAAATATTTTATTTAATGCTTTTGAAAATAAGTTCATGTTAGTAGATTTGTAGCTTTATGCTTAATACTCTATATATGTATTTATAATTTAAATTAAACAACAATAATGACAATAAATATAAAAAATTTCCTTAGTTCAATTAAAAAGATATCAAATGTGGGTGACTTCCAGGAATTGAAACATATTGAAGGACTTCAAGTATCTGCTGTTTCAGCTAATCTTTACAAAAATACAAGAGAAGATCTTTCTTTGTTCTATTTTCCAGAAGGAGCTAACTACGCAGTAGCCTATACACAGAGTTCAATTGTGTCAGAATCAATAACCTGGAACAGAGAAAATACAAAAAATAATATTAAGGCGCTGGTTGTGAACACAAAAAATGCAAATACCTTCACGGGTGACCAAGGTTTAGACAGCTTAAATGAAGTTGCAAAAAAATTGATTAACCATCTAGAGATTCTAGAAGCAGAAAATGGATATAAAAAAAGTAAAATTAAAGAATTATTGTTTGCATCAACTGGCGTTATTGGAGAAAAGTTCCCTGTTGAAAAAATAATAACGAGCATTCCAAATTTAGTTGACAATTTAAAAATTAATCAAAATAGACTTATCTGGTTAAAAATGGCATCAGCTATTATGACCACAGACACTAAGCCAAAAGTTGCCTATTCAGAAATAAAAATTGGAGACAAAAAAGTATGTATATCTGGAATTGCAAAAGGCTCAGGAATGATAGCGCCTAATTTAGCAACCATGTTTTCTTTTATTTTTACTGACGCTGATATCTCTTCCGTAATATTAAACAAATATTTAAATAAGGTTTTATATAATACTTTTAACGCCATAACTGTAGATAGCGATACATCTACAAATGATATGGTTGCAATATTTTCAACTCAAAAAGTTAAAAACAAAAAATTGAATACAATTACAAGCAAAGAAGGAATAAAATTTGAAAAAGCTTTAAAAAATGTTTGTTTAGATTTAGCCAAGCAAATTGTAGTTGACGGTGAAGGAGCAAAAAAATTTATTACTATAAAAATTATAAATTCAGAATCGGCAGAAAAAGCAAAAAAAATTGCATTCTCAATCGCTAATTCACCACTTGTAAAAACTGCTGTAGCGGGAGAAGATCCAAACTGGGGTAGAATTTTAATGGGCATAGGAAAATCTGGTGAAGAAATTGATCCAAAAAAAATAATTATTAAATTAGGTGATTTTATAGTTGCAGAAAGAGGAAAAATTTCTGAAAACTATAACGAAGAAAAACTAAAAGAATACATGAAATGGGACTCAATTTTAATTACTGTAGACTTAAAGAAAGGAAAAGAAGAGTACGAATGTTACACATGTGACTTTACTCATGATTACATCGATATAAATGCGCACTATAGAAGAAGCTAAGCATTACAATAGTAGCAACAACTAACATTCCAGTTATTAATGATTAAATATTTATTAAAATGTAAAACCATGCACGAGTTTGAAAGCTGGTTCTCGAGCTCTAAAGAATATGAAAAACTTAAAAAGAAAAAGTTAATAGAATGTGTTTTTTGTCAGTCAACAGAAATAGAAAAATCAATTATGTCACCTAGCATTGTTGGAAAAAGAAACAAAAATAAAAATATTACTAATAGTAAAGAATTTATCAAAATTAAAAAAGATTTACAGAAAATAAAAAAATTTGTAGAAGAAAATTTTGAATTTGTTGGAGATAAATTTCCAAGAGAAGTAAGAGCAATTCATTACGATAATAAAAAAAATAAAAATATTTACGGAATTATCAACCAAGAAGAAAGAGAGGAGCTAGAAGAAGAAGGTATAGAACTGGCTTCTATCCCATGGGTAAAAGATACAGAAAATTAGTTTTTTCGAGCGACTAGAATATAATTTACAGACAAATCTTTAGTTTTTTTCCATTCTCTGAAAAGAGGATTAAAGCTCAGGCCAGCCACATCAACTATTGAAAATTTTAAATCAGTAATTTTTTTCTCAAGCTCTTCCGGCTTTATAAACTTATTCCAATCATGCGTTCCAATAGGGAGCCATCTTAAAATATATTCCGCACCAACAATTGCCTTCAAATAAGAAGTCAGCGTTCTATTTATAGTGGCCGTAAACATTATTCCTTTTGGTTTTAATAACTTAAAACAAGATTCTAAATATAAATCTAAATTTTCCACATGCTCGACTACTTCTAAATTTAAAATAACATCAAACCTATTCTTTGTTCCTAAGCTCTCCGGTTTGCTATTTAAATAGGTTATATTTAAATTGTTTTTCTTTGCGTGTGCTTTGGCTATATTGATATTTTTTTTAGAAGCATCAATAGCGGTTATGTCAGCACCCAGTCTTTTCATAGGTTCACTAATTAATCCACCGCCACAACCTATATCTAAAATTTTTAAATTTTTTAGAGCAAATTTTTTATTTTTATCTATTTTAAAATGTGTTGTAGCAATATCTAGAATATACTCAATACGTATGGGATTAAACATGTGCAAAGGTTTGAATTTTCCATTAATATCCCACCACTCATCAGCAAGTTTAGAAAATTTTTCAATTTCATCTTTATTTACAGTGCTCATTATTCTACCTTACATCTTCTTGTTAAATTTCTAAATTAAGATATTTATAACTTAAAATTAAATTGTATATATGACAAAAATAGTTATCAAATTTGGCGGCACTTCACTAGGTAGTATAAAAAGAATTATTGCCGCTGCAAAAATAGTTAAAAAAAAAACAAAAAACAACAATAAAATCATTGTCGTTGTCTCCGCAATGGCTGGTAAAACTAATGAGCTGATGAAACAATCTGAAAAAATAAGTAAAAAATTTAATAAAAGAGAATTAGATGTTTTATTATCCTCAGGCGAACAGATAAGCTCAGCTTTACTGGCTGGAGCTTTAAACGAACTTAAAGTTAAAGCTAAAAGCTTTATGGGATGGCAAGTACCAATATTAACTGATGGGGATCAAAACAATTCAAGAATTATTAATATGCACATCGAAAAAATAAACCAATTTCTCTCAAATAAAGGTGTAGCAATTATTCCTGGCTTTCAAGGTGTTTCAAAAAATGGAGACATTACAACAATTGGTAGAGGAGGTTCAGATGCAACAGCAGTAGCTATTGCAAATTTTTTTAAAACTGATCATTGTGAGATATACACAGATGTAGATGGTGTTTTTTCCACTGATCCAAAAAACTTTCCAAAAGCTAAAAAAATTAGCAAAATTTCATATGAGGAAATGCTTGAAATGTCATCATTGGGAGCAAAAGTAATGCAATCATCTGCTGTTCAGACAGCCATGATCTACGACATACCTTTACACGTTAGGTCAACTTTTTCCAATACAGAAGGTACTAAAATATTTGGCTCAGAAAATATTGATTATTCTAAAACTATTTCTGGGGTAACTTACTCTAAAGATGATGCTAAGGTTACACTTTTAGGAGTTCAAGATAAGCCTGGCATAGCAGCAGATATATTTGAGCCTTTGGGAAAAAATTCAATAAATGTAGATATGGTTATTCAAAATATTTCACCAGACGGAAGAGAAACAGATTTAACATTTACGATAAAAAGAAACGATTTAAGCAAAGCAATTAAACTTATAAATTCAAATCAAAAGAATGTTAAGTTTAAATCTATTAGTACAGATAAAAAAGTCTCAAAAGTATCAATTGTGGGAGCTGGCATGATAACCACTCCAGGTGTAACATATAAAATGTTTAGAGCTTTAGCTAAAGAAAAAATAAATATTCTAGCAATATCAACTTCTGAGATAAAAATATCTGTAATTGTTAAAGAGTCTAGTACCACTAAAGCTGTAAAAAAACTTCATTCAGTTTTTAACTTAGATTAAATTTATGGAAATTAGACCACATCGAATTATAAACAGAAAACAAACTAAAAAGATAATGGTTGGCAAGGTGCCAGTCGGGGGTAACTCAGTAATATCGGTTCAATCTATGACTAATACTATTACATCTGACGTGTCAGCAACCATTAAACAAATTTTAGAATTAGAAAATGCCGGAGCAGATATAGTTAGAGTGTCATGTCCAGACGAAGCCTCAACAGCGGCATTAAAAGAGATAATTAAAGAAGTAAATGTTCCAATAGTAGCTGACATACACTTTCATCACAAAAGGGCCCTTGAAGCTGCAAAAATGGGAGCTAACTGTTTAAGGATTAACCCTGGAAACATAGGAGCCAACGAGAGAGTTGTTGAAATAGTTAAAGCAGCTAAAGACTATAACTGTTCAATAAGGATTGGTGTAAACGCAGGTTCTTTAGATAAAACTTTATTAGAAAAGTATAAAGAACCTTGTCCAGAAGCATTAGTAGAAAGCGCAATGCATAATATCAAACTCATGGAAGATAATGATTTTTTTAACTTTAAAATAAGCGTTAAATCTTCGGATGTTTTCTTAGCAGTAAAGTCTTATGAGCAATTATCAAATTCTTGTAACTATCCATTGCACATAGGCATAACCGAAGCCGGAGGTCTTTTAACTGGAAGTATCAAGTCTTCCATCGGTATTGGTCAATTATTAATGCATGGAATAGGTGATACAATTAGAGTTTCACTATCAGCTGATCCGGTTGAAGAAATTAAAGCTGGTTATGAAATTCTAAAATCTCTAAGTATTAGAGCAAGAGGTGTGCAGATTATTTCATGCCCATCATGTGCGAGACAAGCATTTCCAGTTATTGACACAGTAAAAATTTTAGAAAAAGAACTTGCTCACATTAAAAAACCTATAACTCTTTCGATAATCGGATGTGTGGTAAATGGTCCAGGTGAAGCTGCCCAAACAGAAATAGGACTAACAGGTGGTGGACAAGACAATAATCTTTTATATTTATCTGGCGTACCTCACGAAAAAATACCAAGCGGAGATATTATTAAAAAAATTGTTCAGTTGGTAGAAGAAAAGACCGCAGAAAAAATGATTAAACCATGATTCCTCTAACAAAAGTCCAGTCACTAATCGTCAAACATGATGGTTTAGAGAAAGAACTTTCTACAGGAACAATTGATCCAAAAACATTTGCTCAAAAATCAAAGGAATATTCAGAATTAGGAAGCATCGTTGCTTATGCGAGAGAGTATCTAAAATTTGACACCGATCAAAAAGATCTAGAACAAATGTTAAAAGATAAAAATAGCGATTCTGAAATGATTTTACTTACCGAAAAAGAATTAGATGAATTAAAAAAAAAAAGGGATGATTATACAAATAAGTTAAAAATTTTTTTACTACCAAAAGATAAAGATGACAATAAAAATGCTATAGTAGAAATAAGAGCAGGAACAGGCGGTTTAGAGGCCTCTCTTTTTTGTGCTGATTTATTCAAAATGTATGAAAAAGTTTGTTCCAAAAAAAAGTGGACATTAGAAATTATAAACATATCTAAAAGTGAGGCAGGAGGCTTCAAGGAAGTAATATTTTCGGTTAATGGTAATGATATCTACTCTTACTTAAAATACGAGTCAGGGGTTCACAGAGTACAAAGGGTACCCTCAACAGAAACTCAAGGAAGAGTGCACACATCAGCTGCCACAGTAGCAGTTTTGCCTGAAGCTGAAGAAGTTGACATTCAAATTAAAGAATCGGATTTAAGAGTAGATGTTTTTAGAGCAGGAGGCCCAGGTGGACAGTCAGTTAACACAACTGATAGCGCTGTACGTATAACACATTTACCTACAGGCGTAGTAGTTAGTATACAAGATGAAAAGTCTCAGCACAAAAATAAAGCCAAAGCTTTAAAAATTTTAAGATCTAGAGTTTACGAAGCTGAGAGAAGAAAAAAAGATCAAGAACGTGCGGATAATCGAAAAAATCAAATTGGCACTGGCGATAGATCTGAACGAATAAGAACATATAATTTTCCACAAGGGAGAGTTACAGATCACCGAATAAACTTAACACTTCACAAGTTAGAGGAATTTCTTAGTGGAGAAATTCATGAAGAAATGAATGAAGGTTTAAGATTAAAGGAACAAGACCTGAAGCTACAAAACTTAACGTAATGATTATTTCAGATCTTTTATACTCAGGTTCAAAAATTCTAAAGAGAAATAAAATTCAAACACATCAAATAGATGCAGAATTAATACTCTCTAATATAACTAAACAACAAAGAGAAAAATTAATAATAAATTCAGACGAAAAAGTTTCTAAAAGAACAGCCAATCATTTTAATGAATTAATAATTAGAAGATCAACAAAAGAACCACTGGCATATATTTTAAGGAACAAAGAATTTTGGAGTAAAAATTTTTTTGTTAATAGAAACACCTTAATCCCAAGGCCTGAAACTGAATTACTTTGTGACATTGTAATTAAATTATATAAAAATAAAAATCCTCATGTATTAGATATTGGAACTGGCACAGGTTGTATTCTCTTGAGTATTTTGAGTGAAATTAAAAAAGCTAAAGGTATAGGCATTGATATTTCAAAAAAAGCTATTGATGTAGCTAAAAAAAACTCAAATAGCTTAGGACTAAATAAAAGAGCTAAATTTTTAACAAGATCATTAGAGAGCATCTACAATTATAAATTTGATTTAATTGTGTCTAATCCGCCATATATAAAAACTGGTGATATTAAAAATTTATCTGATGATGTTAGCAAATTTGAGCCTAAAATAGCTCTAGATGGAGGTAAGGATGGGCTTGACGTTATTAAGAAAGTTATCTACAAATCAAAAACTATTTTAAAAAAATTAGGGTGGCTTGCTTTAGAAATAGGTTACGGGCAACACTATAAAGTTTCACAAATTTTAAAAGAACAAGGCCTTAGAGAAAAAATTTTAGTTAAAGATTATCGAGATAATACCAGATGCATACTAGCAAGGTTTTAAAAATAACTTTACAAAAAAAATATGAGTGATCAAAAAAGAAGAAGCTTCAGACCAAGAAACCAAAGAAGTGGTGGTTTTAGGCCCAGAAGTAACAATGGGCAAAATTCAAATGGACATTTTAAGTCCAATGGAGGAGGAAACATTAATAGAAATAATGGTTCTATGACAAACCCATTTAATGTAGAAAAAACAGCTCAAAAATACCAACAACTTGCAAAGGACGCTCACACAGCAGGGGATTCAGTGTCATATGAAAACTACCTACAGCATGCAGAACATTTTAATCGCAGATTAGCCGAACTAAACGTCAAGCCTAAAGAACAAAAGATTGAAAGTTCTAATCCATCTAAACCATCCACAGAAGATCCTGCTGAAAAAAAAGAAGCTGTTTAAAAATTATTTATTTTTTCTTAAAGAAGCGAGTCTTACATCAATTTTAATTCTATCTACTTCATACTTATTTCTGGCTTCATTATTTAAAACTTTACCCGTAGGTAATTTGAGTCTTTGTGAGTTGATTCTTTTTCCATTTTTAATAACCTCGTAATGAAGGTGCGGACCTGTAGACATTCCTGTTGAACCAACATATCCTATGATTTGTCCCTGATTGACTCTTACACCTTTTTTTATACCTCTTCCATATTTTGACATATGCCCATAAGCAGTCACATAAGTTGAGTTATGTTTAATGGACACATAATTTCCATAACCTTTATATTTTTGTGCTTTTGTAATAATTCCTGAACCAGAGGCCATTATCGGCGTACCTCTGCGTGCAGCAAAGTCTGTACCTTGGTGTAATTTATTATACCCAAGTATAGGATGTTTTCTTAATCCAAACGAAGAAGATAAACGTGCACCATTTATTGGAGTCTTCATTAAAGTTTTAATGACACTCTTACCGTCAACGTCATAATAACCTTCTTTATTATTATATTTAAAATTATAAAGTGAAAGTTCTTTATTGTTAACAAACATGGATGCATAAATTATTTTACCTGTATTTCTGACAATATTATCTTCATCTACATATCTTTCATAGTAAACCTCAAACCTGTCTCCGCTTCGAATGTCCCTTTGAAAATCTACTTCAAAACCAAATATATTAGCAAAATCAGCTATAATATTTGGTTCAATTCCTGCTTCTACAGCAGAGCTATATAGATTATTTCTTATAGTGTTTGATAATACAATTTCTTTTTTTTCAAGCTTTAAAATATTCTCACTAATAATAAAATCATCTTTATTTCTTTTTATTTCAACGGTTGTAATTTCATTTATAGGGTAAGATAAGCTTACTATCTTATTAGCTTCATAATCTTTTTTAACAACTATTTTAACTACTGTTTTAGCAAATATATTTGAAAGTTTTTTTTTAATAACTGCTGACGCTATATTATTAATATCTTCGTTAATTATATTATGTTTTTTTAAAATTTTTTCAATTGTATCATTATTTTGAACAATGTAATTAAATTCTCTATAAGGAGAGTTTAAATTTTCAAAAATATATTCTTTTATATTGTTAAACTCATTTGAATCTAAAAAAGAATTAAAATTACTTCTCTTTGAATTGTTGTATGACTTTATTTGACTTACTCCTAAAGAGTAAAGAAGAAAAAAAATAGCTAAACTAAAAAAATATAACAGGTAGTTTCTTTTTTTGAAAAAATTATTTATTTTAGGTACATTCATTATGAGACTTTCGTATACAAAAATAAGCAAGTCTTTTCAACGCAAAGTAGGCAATAAGTGCTGATTTTGCTCGTTTATTTAAACAATATACACCTTGATTTATCTTTTTTTTGTAATATAACGGCGCTTCACATTTTTAAGTAATATTTAATGTAAGTT
>Ga0308004_10000193_pt1 | contig 29890 bp, 23 predicted proteins | sample Neamet38_FD_203156 | JGI IMG/M metagenome (GOLD analysis project Ga0308004, IMG submission 203156) | Marine microbial communities from water near the shore, Antarctic Ocean - #38 | ecosystem: Environmental > Aquatic > Marine > Unclassified | place: Southern Ocean | collected 2014-06-06 | reverse complement strand
ACGCTTTTTATTAGTGGAGATAATAATAAAAGTGAAAGTTCAAGTGGTATACGATTACATATTTGGGAACACGCCACAACATTAGTAAAAGAAAAGCCAATGTTAGGGCATGGAACAGGAGATGTTAGGGATGTACTGGTTGAAAAATATACAGAACATAACTTGATTTCTGCATTAGAACATCAATATAATGCGCACAATCAATTTTTTCAAATATTGATTTCAAGTGGAATAATTGGATTACTCTTATTTTTGTTAAGTACATATTTTGGTGCTAAATCCAATCCCTTATTATTACAGTTTATAGTTATTACATTTATATTTATGTCAGTTGAATCTATTTTAGAAAATCAAGCTGGAACAATTTTCTTTGGATTATTTTTTAGTTTATTATCTCAAAAATCATTACCAAAAGTATGAGTCTACCAAAAGTAAGTATAGTAATCCCCTGTAGAAATGAAGAGAAGTACATTGAGAAATGTATTTTTTCTTTCATTGAGTCTTCTTTTAATATTAATGAATTGGAGATTTTAATCTGTGATGGAATGAGTACAGATAGAACTCGTGATATCGTAAATAAAATTAATTCGGAGTATCCTCAAGTAAAATTATTAGATAATCAAAAACAAAAAACACCTTTTGCTTTAAATTTAGGGATTAATAATGCTATAGGTGAATACGTTTTAATTGCTAGTGCGCATTCAAGTTTTGATAAAGATTATATTGAAGTGCTTATTAATAAAATTTCATCACTTAATGCTGATGTTGTTGGTGGAGTAATGCAAACCAAAGTACTGAATGAAAGTAAAAAAACTAATTCTATTATTAAAGTATTATCAAATAAATTTGGAGTTGGAAATGCGATTTTCAGAATTGGAATTGAAAAACCAACTTTAGTTGATACCGTACCATTTGGGTTATATAAATTAAATTTGTTAAAAAAAGTTGATGGCTACGATAATAGGCTAATAAGAAATCATGACATTGAAATGTCTAAAAGATTATTAGCTTTAGGATCTAAGATTTATTTAATTCCTGACACAAAATGTTATTATTATGCAAGAGAAACTATTTCTGAGATTATGAACAATAATTATAGAAACGGGAAATGGAACTTAAAGACTGTGTTTATTACTAAACGGTTTTCATCATTAAGTTTAAGGCATTTTATTCCATTGGCTTTTGTATTAAGTTTGGTTGTGTCATTGTTATTCGGAATATTATTTCATCCTTTATTTTATTATTTATCAATGCTTAGTTTAGTTACCTATTTATTAGCTGTATCTTATATTAGTATTAAAATGTATACTAAAAAGGCAAGTTTTATATATTTGGTTTTAACATTTTTTGGTCTGCACTTGTCATATGGATTTGGATCGTTAGTGGGCCTATTTAGTTTTTTTAATAAAAAATAATATGAATACTATTAATCGCTATAAAAATGAATTGCAAAAACAAATTGGTTTAGCGCACAATAATTTCTTTTTTTATTGGAAGGGAAGGGTAGCATTAACTGCAATTTTTAAGGCTTTAGATTTAAAAGAGGGAGATGAAGTAATATTGCCTGCTTTTACTTGTGTAGTTGTACCAAATGCTATTATTTACTTAAAAGCTAAACCAGTTTATGTTGATATTGATTTAGATACCTATAACACTAGTTTAGAAAAGATTAAAGAAAAGGTGACATCAAAAACAAAAGTGGTGATGTGTCAAAATACTTTTGGATTAAGTTCTGAAGTTGACCTTATTTCAAATTGGTGTAAAGCCAATAATATTATTTCAATTGAAGACTGCACCCATGGTTATGGAGGACGTTTTAATGGCGGTCCAAATGGTAGTTATAGTGATTTTGCATTTTTCTCTACTCAATGGAATAAGCCATTTTCAACTGGTATAGGTGGGTTTTTGTTAGTTAATAATACGAGTTATACTTCAAAAATAGAAGCTGTAAATAAAGATTTAATTATTCCATCTTCAAAAGATAAAGTTGTATTGAAAGTACTCTTGTTTGCAAAGAATAAGATTTTGAATGCATCTAACTATTGGACATTATTGAAATTGTATCGATTTTTAAGTAAATATAATTTAGTAATTGGTTCCTCTTCAGATGAAGAAATTACATCAATAAAAGAACCTCAAAATTATTTTAAAGGAATTTCTTCTACACAAATTAATGAAGGTATAAAATCAGTTCAAAATATAAATAACTATTTAACTTTAAGAAAGAAAAATGCGGCTATTTATACAGCGTTTTTAAAGCAGAACAAACTGACCTTTGTTGCTGACAAATTATTGGATAATCATTCTTTTTTGAAATATCCTTTACTTGTTAAAAATAGAGATGAATTTTTAGAATTAGCAGAAAAGCATAAAATTGATTTAGGTGAATGGTTTAATTCTCCGCTTCACCCCGTACAAGGTGATTTGAGTATGTGGGGTTTAAAAATTGATGATTTTCCTAATGCTAAATATGCTTCTGAACGAATGGTGAATTTACCAACAGATACTACTGAAATTAAAAAGGTAATTACGTTTTTAGAGTTGTATAAAAATATGATCGAGTAGATATTGAGATTGTTATGCAGCTTTATTATTAAAAATACTTTATGAAAACTATTTTCACCATTTTATTAATTATTTGTGTTATATCTTGTAAAAAAAAAGGATGTACCTATGCAGGTGCAATTAATTATGACAGTCAAGCTGAAAAAGATAATGGAACTTGTCTTTTTCCTGAAGATGTTACAGTACTTTTTATACAGAATAAACTTGTAGGTACTTGGCAAGGTATTGGTGTCGCTTCTTTTGGGGATAATGTTTGTGAAGCTCTATTTATTATTGAATCAAATGGTCATTACTCTGCTGGTATAACATCCGTTCAAAGTGGGTCTATTAGTTCAGTTTTTGATAATGGAAATGATAATCTGGATAACCCTGAAAAAAAGTTTACTATTCAGTCAATAGATTCTTTTGGGAAGTCAAATGGGAAAGTTACTTTTGTTCATGCTGATGGTAGTTTATTGGCGTATCAAATTGATGATTTAATCTTTACAAATGAGTATGATGAAGTAAGTTTTACTGTTAATTGGGGTGCTCAAATAAATTATAGTTTAAGTAGAATGTGATTTTTTTTGCCAATAAAAGTTAGGTATAAGTCTTCATCTTAAAATAGAAATTAAGATTTTAAATAATTTTTACACTAGTCCTTTTGTAAAGTAATTACTTGCCAATTCTAATTCAATATTTTAGTTGTGGTATAAATAAGAATACTCATAATATATTATTAAGGTTAACCTCTACTTTTAATAAATAAGTAACCGAAATTGAGTATAATTATTTGTGCTGATTTGCTAAATTAAAAGATAGATGCTATAGTTTTTCTTGTTTATGTTATTTGTATTTTGTTATTTGTTATTTTTGTTAAAAATATTATACCATTATGATACCATTTTCACCACCAAGAATAGATAAAGAAGTTGTAGAAGAAGTTTCAAAAGCACTTTTGTCTGGTTGGATAACAACAGGACCAAGAACTAAAAAGTTTGAAGAAGAATTAACAGCTTATATTGGATGTAAAAAAACAATATGTTTTAATTCTGCAACAGCTGGATTAGAGTTGATTTTAAGATGGTATGGTGTAAAGGCTGGGGATGAAGTTATTATTCCTGCTTATACCTATTGTGCAACAGCCAATGTGATTATGCATTGTGGTGCAATACCAGTTATGGTTGATATTAATGAGAAAGATTTTAATATCTCAGTAGAAGCTATTAAAAAGGCTATTACGCCAAGAACTAAAGTTATTATGCCTGTTGATATTTCAGGGTTTACTTGTGATTTTGATTTGATAAACGCTTTAGTGAATGATGATAAAATTAAGTCAATGTTCGTTGCTGATTCTGAAAACCAAGAAAAATTAGGTAGAGTTTTGGTAATGGCAGATGCAGCTCATAGTATTGGTGCAACCATGAATGGTAAAATGTCTGGAAATTTAACAGATGTATCTGTGTTTTCATTTCATGCAGTTAAAAATTTAACAACTGCTGAAGGTGGAGCGGTTTGTATGAATTTCCCACCTCAATTTAATTGTGATGAAATTTATAAAGATTTAAATAGAATGTCATTACATGGTCAATCTAAGGATGCTTTAGAGAAGACTCAAGTAGGTAATTGGCGTTATGATGTGTTAGAAGCAGGTTATAAATGTAATATGACAGATATACAAGCTGCAATAGGTTTGGTTGAGTTAAGACGATATGAATCTAATTTAAAACGTAGAAAAGATATCTTTGATCAATATGTTGCTGGATTTAAATCTAAAGATTGGGCAATAATTCCACCCTATAAAGAAGAAGGTAAAGAAACGTCATATCATTTGTTTTTATTGAGAATTAAAAATACTGATGAACCAACTAGAGATGCTATTATGCAAAAAATATTTGCAGCAGGTGTTTCAGTAAATGTTCATTTTCAACCCTTACCAATGCTTACGTTTTATAAAAATAAAGGTTATAAAATGAGTGATTATCCTGTTGCATGGTCTAAATATGAAAACGAAATTACATTACCTGTTTATTTTGATTTGTCAGATGATAATGTGAATACAATTATTAGTGCAGTGATTTCTGCAGTTGAGAATAATTAAGTAGAGTTTCACAACTGATTCCACCTAAATGTAAATTGCCTTTAAGCGAGACTTTAACCTAAAGGATAAGAAAATAAATTATGAAAGTATTAACAGTAATAGGCGCAAGACCACAATTTGTAAAAGCAGCAGCTTTAAGTAGAGAGTTTGCTAAACATGATAATGTCGAAGAGATTTTAGTTCATACAGGTCAGCATTTTGATGCTAATATGAGTGATATCTTTTTTACAGAAATGGAAATCCCTAAACCTAAATATAATTTAGATATTAACAGTGTTGGTCATGGTGCAATGACAGGTAGAATGTTGGAAGGGATTGAAGAAATTCTTTTGAAAGAAAAACCAGATTTGTTATTAGTTTATGGAGACACAAATTCTACAACTGCTGGTGCATTAGCCGCAAGAAAATTACACATTAAAGTAGCGCATGTTGAAGCCGGTTTAAGATCCTTTAACATGGAGATGCCAGAAGAGGTAAATAGAATTATTACAGATAGAATTTCTGATTATTTATTTTGCCCAACTCAAACGGCTATCGATAATTTAGAAAATGAAGGGTATAATAATATTGATATTCAAATTATTAAATCTGGAGATGTAATGCAAGATGCAGCTACATTTTATGCTAAAAAATCTGTAGAAAAATCTACAGTTATAAAAGATAATAATTTAGATAAATTTATTTTAACAACTTTACATAGAGCTGATAATACAGATGATATAGACAGGTTAACAGATATCGTTGAGGCTTTAAATGAAATACATTCTACTGTTTGTCCAATTGTTTTGCCTTTACACCCCCGTACAAAAGCTAAGTTAATTAGTCACAATTTAAAATTGAATGTTAAATTAATTGATCCTGTAGGTTATTTTGATATGATTGAGTTGATTAAAAACTCTTCATTAGTGATGACAGATAGTGGTGGATTACAAAAAGAAGCCTTTTTCTTTGAGAAAAACTGTGTTACCATGAGAGATCAGACTGAGTGGGTAGAATTAATAAAAGCGAATGTTAATGTTTTGGTTGGTGCTAATAAATCTAAAATCATTGCTGAAGCTAAGGTTATGATGAATCAAGTTTCTAATTTTAATGTAGATTTATATGGAAATGGACTGGCGTGTAAAAATATTGTTGATTATTTATTGAAACAACAATAACGCATAACTGTTGTGATTCTTTGTTAATAAAGATTTCTAGATGCGTATAAAATTAAAAAATTAAAGAGATGACAAATCCATACTATATTATTGAGCCAAAAGGTAAAAAGGTACCAATTATTATTTCAGTACCTCATTGTGGATTAGAGATCCCTGATGCGCTTAAAAAAGACTATTTAGACTCACAGTTAGACTCTTTAGATGATGCTGATTGGTTTGTGCATGATTTATATAATTTCGCATCAGAGATGGGTATTACAATTATTTATGCAAAGTATCACCGTTGGTTAATAGATTTGAATCGTGATGTTAAAAGCGTTCCATTGTATAATGATGGACGTCTAATTACTGGGTTATGTTCAACGACTGATTTTTTTGGAAATCCAATTTATAAAAATGGTAAAACGCCAAATCAAGAAGAAGTTAACAGGCGATTAGATACTTATTTTTGGCCTTATTATTCAAAAGTAGAATCTCTTTTAGAAGAACGCAAAGCAGAATTCGGAGAAGCTTTATTATGGGATGCACACTCAATTCGTAAATTTGTACCTACCATTCAAAAAGAGGCATTTCCTGATATGATATTAGGGAATGATAATCAAACTACATCTACTCAGAAAATAATTGAAACTGCTTTTAATGAACTTTCAAAAGGAGAGTTTCAGGTTAATCATAATACGCCATTCAAAGGCGGACATATTACCAGGTATTTTGGAAAGCCATTGAATAAAATTAATGCCTTACAATTAGAAATGAATAAGGTGTTATACATGGATGATACTGAAACTAAGTTTGATAATGGTCGAGCAGATAAAGTTAGAGCGGTTTTAAAGCCTGTATTTGAGAAATTAATTATAGCTTTAACATAAGGTTAATAGTGTCGTTATTAATGAAGGTTAGTTGAGATACGTACTTGGCTTAATTCTTGCTGATTTTAGCATATAAATATAAAATTGTATCATGAGAAAAATAGTAATCCTTTTTTTTATCTTAAATTCAGTAACTGTGTTTTCACAAAAACCACAAGATCAACTGGTAATGGCTAACGTAAAAGCTGTAGTTTTGACAAAAAAAACTATTGTGAAGCTGCCAACTTTAGATTTGAAGACTTCAGTAGAAACAGGTTTTAAGACGGCTAATGCTAAATTGATTGCTCATTATTTCGCTTCTAATATTAATGTATCTTTGGTTGGTGAAGAAAATTTGTATTCAAAATCTCAAGCTGAACAAGTATTAAAAACATTTTTCTTAGAGAATAAACCTTTGAAGTTTATAATTACACATCAAGGTAAATCAATCAAAACTCAATATTACATAGGTTCTTTAGTTACGAATAAAGGTAGTTTTAGGATCACTGTAAATGTTAAATTGGTTTCTAATCAGGAACTTATTTCTCATTTAACTATTGAAAAGGATTATTAATTTTTAGTATTAATACTTTAGATCAATAGCATTCTAACTAAAATTGGACTTCTATATTCTTTTCAACTTTTGGTGCTTTTTTCTTGATGTTTCAACAAAAGCTCAACACAAGTCCAAAGTAACGAAAAAATCAAGTGCCTCACTTTTATTTTTAATTAACACTAAAAAAATAAGCTGATGAACAATGTCCCTATACACTAGCTTGTCTCTTTAATAAATATAAAATAAGTTTACAAGATAAATTTTAAAACATTTAGGACTAGACAATAGATATAAAAAAAGCCCTCACTTAAAAAGTGAGGGCTTCATTTATTATAAAAGGGTAGGTTTATAAATTATTTTACAGAGTTACAAACAGCTTTAAAAGCTTCTGGATGATTCATTGCTAAATCAGCTAAAACTTTTCTGTTTAATTTTACTCCTTTTGCGTTTACTTTTCCAATAAACACAGAATAACTCATTCCATGTTGTCTAGCTCCTGCATTAATTCTTTGAATCCACAACGATCTAAAGTTTCTTTTCTTTTGTTTACGACCGATATAAGCGTATCCTAAACCTTTTTCAACTGCATTTTTTGCTACAGTCCATACGTTTTTTCTTCTTCCAAAGTAACCTTTGGCAAGTTTCATTACCGCTTTTCTTTTTCTTCTTGACGCTACTGCGTTCTTAGCTCTTGGCATAATTTTTAGTTTTTTGGTAAATAGTGTCCATTAAAATAATGATTCTTATAACTAGTTACCGGGTTAACAACTAACCTCTCAACTTAGTGTTGAGATTTTGCTTGTAATTTCTTACAAACGGTTTTGTTCCCGAAGGAACGTTTAGATTAAACTCCTATTCCTAACTGTTGTCTAATATTACGCATATCAGATTTGTGGACTAATCCATCTTTAGTTAATTTAGCTTTTCTCTTTTTACTCTTTTTTGTCAAAATGTGACTTTTAAAAGCGTGTTTTCTCTTGATTTTTCCAGTACCAGTAACTTTAAATCGTTTCTTGGCACTAGACTTTGTTTTCATTTTAGGCATTGCTTCAAATATTAATTTCCCCTTTTAATATATTCTTTAGTCTGTTTCTTTAAACAGTATCTTATTTCTTCTTTGGATTAATCATCATAATCATTTTCTTACCTTCTAACTTAGGCATTTGTTCGATTACTCCGTATTCTTCCAATTCTTGAGCGAATCTCAATAATAAAATTGATCCTCTATCTTTAAAAACGATTGAACGTCCTTTAAAGAATACAAAAGCTTTCACTTTTGAACCATCTTTTAAGAAACCAATTGCATGTTTCAATTTAAATTGAAAATCGTGATCCTCTGTATTTGGACCGAAACGAATTTCTTTAATTGTAACTTTCGATTGTTTTGACTTCAATTCTTTTTGTTTCTTCTTTTGCAAGAACAAAAATTTCTTGTAATCAATAATCTTACAAACTGGTGGTTTCGCGTTTGGAGATATCTCTACTAAGTCTAAATCAGCTTCAGTTGCTTGTGCAAGTGCTTTTTCAAGACTAAGTACTTCTGCTCCATCATCAGATACAACTCTTACTTCTTGTGCGCGAATTTTTTCGTTCACCTTATAAGGTTCTTCTTTACGAAATGGTTTTCTTCCTCTATTGTTTCTTCTTATTGCTATAGTTCGTAGCTCCTTTCTTTATAAGTATAAAATTATACTTGTTAATCTGTTATTTCACTTTTTACTGTTTCTACAATAAACTTGGCAAATTCGTCTAAGCCTTGAACGCCTATATCTCCTTCACCGTGTTTACGTACTGCAACAGTACCGTCTTCTTCTTCTTTTCCTCCGACAACAAGCATGTAAGGGATCTTTTTTAACTCGTTATCACGAATTTTTCTCCCTGTCTTTTCACTTCTGTCATCTATAAAAGCGCGAATATCGTAATTATTTAGCACTTTTAAAACTTTTTCAGCATAATCCTGATGTTTTTCGCTAATTGGTAATATTGCAACTTGGTCAGTTGTTAACCATAAAGGAAAATTACCACCACAATGTTCTAGTAAAACGGCTACAAATCTTTCCATAGATCCAAATGGAGCTCTATGTATCATAACCGGTCTGTGCATCTTATTATCTGACCCTTTAAACTCTAATTCAAAACGTTCAGGTAGGTTATAATCAACTTGGATTGTTCCAAGTTGCCATTCTCTACCTAATGCATCTTTTACCATAAAGTCTAGCTTTGGTCCGTAAAAAGCAGCTTCACCATATTCAGTAACTGTATTTAATCCTTTCTCCTCTGTCGCTTCAATAATTGCAGCTTCTGCTTTAGCCCAGTTTTCATCAGATCCAATATACTTTTCTTTATTCTCAGGATCTCTTAATGAGATTTGAGCTCTAAAGTTTTCAAAGCTTAACGTTTTAAAAATGTAAAGTACTAAATCAATTACTTTTAAAAATTCTTCTTTTACTTGTTCAGGTGTACAGAAAATGTGTGCATCATCTTGGGTAAAAGCTCTAACTCTTGTTAAGCCATGTAATTCACCACTTTGTTCATATCTGTATACGGTTCCAAACTCTGCATATCTAACTGGTAGATCTTTATAAGATTTTGGAATAGCTTTATATATTTCACAATGGTGAGGGCAGTTCATTGGTTTTAATAAAAACTCTTCACCTTCATGTGGAGTTGTAATTGGTTGAAATGAATCAGCACCATACTTTTCATAATGTCCAGACGTAATATATAAATTCTTATGTCCAATATGAGGCGTGATAACTTGGTCATACCCTCCTTTTTTCTGTGCTACTTTTAAAAAGTCTTCTAATCTTCCTCTTAAAGCTGCACCTTTAGGTAACCATAATGGTAATCCTGAACCTACATTTTGTGAGAAAGTAAATAATTCTAATTCTCTACCTAATTTTCTATGGTCTCTTTTCTTTGCTTCTTCAAGCATTTCAAGATATTCGTTTAATTCTTTATTTTTAGGGAATGTAATTCCATAAATTCTTGTTAATTGTTGTCTAGTTTCATCACCTCTCCAATATGCACCAGCGATAGACATCAATTTAATTGATTTTATAAATCCTGTATGTGGAATATGTGGTCCACGGCATAAATCAGTAAATTCACCTTGTGTATAAAAAGTGATTGTACCATCTTCTAAACCTTCTAAAAGTTCTAATTTATATTCATCATCTTTTTCAGTAAAGTAAGCTACAGCTTCAGCTTTAGGCATGTCTTTTCTGATGAATTTATTTTTTTGTTTCGCCAACTCTTTCATTTTGGCTTCAATTTTAGGTAAATCAGCATCAGTGATGTGATTATCTCCTAAATCAATATCATAGTAAAAACCTTTTTCTATCGGGGGTCCAATAGCTAGTTTTACACCAGGATATATAAATTCAATTGCTTCAGCCATTAAATGTGCAGAAGAATGCCACATAGCCTTTTTACCATTGTCATCATTCCACGTTAATAAACTTACGCTTGAATCTGTGGTTATTGGTCTGGTTGCATCAATTATTTCGCCATTAACTTCTGCAGCTAATACATTTCTTGCAAGTCCTTCACTGATACTTAGTGCAACGTCTAAAGAAGTTACACCGTTTTCAAACTCCTTAACGGATCCATCTGGTAATGTAATGTTTATCATTATATATGTTTCAAATATGTTAAAATCTGTGCAAAAATAATCAATATCAGTAGAAATCACTAATTAGTTGCGTAATAATATACCTTTTGATTTATATATGCTTAATCCTTAAATGTATTGACTGTTTTAGATTGCAAATATATCAACCGATTGCATCAATTTTTTATAGGCTTATTAACTGTTCTTTTTCATTTACAGAAGGTATAATGAATACTCATATTGTGAATAAGTGGATGGCTATAGAGGTCTTGTATGTCATTATTTAATAATTCAGTAATGAGTTGATTTCCCATTATTTATATTATATTGTATAAAACATTTTAAACGAATTAAAAATATACCTTCAATATTAAAAATTTTAATACCAGTCATAATTGGTATTATATTTTCTATTCAAACAGTTTTTAAATTCAGTAGCCTAAGCTTATGGTTTGTTATTGTTTTATTAATGACTCTGATTGTTTTGAATGCTTCCAAAAAAATAACAGATGGGAAGTTAAAACCCTATTTTGGAATGCTCACCTTCTTCTTATTCTTTTTTATAAGTATTTTAAGTGTAACGTCTAATAATAGTTTAAATAAAGCGGATTATTTTTATCTTAAAGGGTATCATAATTATCAAATTAGAATCAATGAACCACCAGAAATTAAAACTAATTCGGTGAAAATATTGGTTGACTTTATATCTAGAAATGATTCTTTAGCGTCTGGTAAATCAATGCTATATGTTGAAAGAGATGAGCGTTCTGAAGCATTGAAATATGGTGATGTTTTATTGATTAATTCTAAATTTAATAACACACGAACTAATGGTAATCCTTTTGAGTTTAACTATAGTAAGTACTTGAAGTTATTTGATATTCACCATCAAAGTTATTTAAATTCAGAACGGTGGTTAAAAATTGATAATTCTCAGCATCTACTGTTTCGTATTACTTACCAAATAAGTGGTTATTTATCTGATGTTATTGATGAGTCTAAATTAAACACAGAAAATAAATCAATAGCAAAAGCTTTATTGTTAGGGCAAAAAGATGATTTGAATAAAGATGTACTTAGGACTTATTCGAGTGCGGGAGCAATGCATGTATTAGCAGTGTCTGGATTACATGTTGGGATTATTATGATGATTTTAATGTTTATTTTGAAACCAATTAAAAGGCTTAAAAATGGTAATTTGTTTTTTCTGTTTGCTGTATTATTCGGTGTTTGGTTTTATGCTTTTGTAACTGGGTTGTCTCCTTCCGTTTTAAGATCAAGCTTAATGTTTTCATTTATTGTAGTTGGTAAAGAGTTAGAAAGAGAAACTTCCGTTTACCAATCAATAATGGTGTCTGCATTATTACTATTATTGGTGGATCCACTTGTGTTATTTAAAGTTGGCTTCCAATTAAGTTATTTAGCCGTTCTGGGTATTGTTTATTTACAACCAAAAATTTATCGTTTAGCTTATTTTAAACATAAGCCAATTGATTATTTATGGCAAGTTAGTTCTGTTTCTATTGCTGCTCAAATTGCAACATTTCCATTAGGATTGTATTACTTTCATCAATTTCCGAACTTTTTTTTGGTATCAAATTTAATCGTTATTCCCTTAGCAGGAATAATATTAGTAGTTGGGATTATGTATTTTGTTTTTAATGAAGTTCCCTATTTAAATGACTTTATTATAAATGAGTTAAATGGTGTTTTAAGTTTTATGAATAGTACCGTTGAATGGGTTGAAAGTTTACCTTATTCAATTACATGGGGGATATCTATTCTATGGTATGAGGTTGTGTTAATGTATGTTACATTGATTTTATTTGTTTTTTCATTTACGCGAAAAAACAATAAGTTATTAATTGCATCTTTTTGCACTTGTATCTTAGGGTTGAGTTTACTTATTTCTAAGTCAAATGGGATAAAGTCAAGTCACCAATTACTCGTTTATAATATTAAAGATGAAGTAGCGATTGATCTATTTAATGGCGATAAAAACTTATTTTTGTCTAGTGATTCATTACTGAAAAATGAAGATAAAATGTTGTTTAATATTAAACATTATTGGTTTCATAAAACAGGAATGGAAGAGCCTTTGGAATGGCAAAATGTCACAAAACTTAATACATCCGTGTTAGAAATAAATTCTAAAACTGTTAGTTTGTGCAATGCTGTGTCAATAAAGTATTTAACTGATTTTATTATTGTTTCGGATGTTAAATACGTTTCAAGCTATGTGTTAAAAAAATGGGCGTCAAATAAAAGTCAGCTTATTCTTCATCCTAAAATAAAATATAATGTTAAAAAAATGCTTTTAAATGAATATCCAATTGAGTTGATTTATGATATAAAATCAAGGGGAGCGTTTTCGTTTTCTTTTTAAATAGCGTTTTAATTTCCGTATTACGAACTGCTGATATTAATCATTAAAATACTTTTCATAAGTATTACTAGGCGTTGAAATTGATCTTAATTCATAGTAAGGTGAAAACTCAATGTAAACCAAAGCGGTGTCAGCAACACCAGATGTTGAATTTTTAAAACTATGATAATAATGATAATTAGTAATCTTTTCGTTGACTATTGTTTCAAACAGTCCAGAATATTCAATTGATTTATAATTTAAAATGGTGCTATCAGATCTTATCTCTTTATCAGCTAATTTTAATAAATAATAGGATTGATCAAAAGTTCCGTCTTTCTTAATTTCTTTACAAAGATTTAAAGAATGAATTAAAAAATCAGATTTTTCTTTTATAGTGGTTAATTCATTTTGATGTTCCTTAAGAAAATTATAAAATTGACTACTTAAGTTCCTGTTTTCTAAATAAGTTCCTGACAAGAATATAGGTGTTTCATAAAAATAATTTTCAAAAATAGCAACATCATCAATCAGTAATGTAATGTTAAGTAATGGCTTAATGTTTTTAACCTTGAGTGAATCAGCTAAGGTGAATTTAGTTTCAAATAATTCAATTTCTCCAGTTTTTTTATTTCTTAAAGCATACTCGTGATCCATTTCAAGTGAGTATTTTAAGTTTTTTGCTTTTATTATGCTTTCAACTTCTAAAATTTGAGTCTTAATATTTACTTGGGTAGAGTCGAAAGCTTGTTTTCTTTTTAAATCATCTAAAACAATTAACTCTGCAGGCTTTTTTATGATTAACTCACTAAACCCATAATTCTTATAGATATAATTTTCTGCGTTTTCTTTTATATAGTTTGATATTTCTTTTTCAACTTTTAAGTTTAAAGGTTCTTTTGTTGATTGACTCTCTAAAAGCATATTGTCAGCAATATAACAGCTGCTTAGTATTAGGGGAAGTATAAAGGATAAAACAATTATTTTTTTCATAATGTCAAATGTATCAAATTTTATACCGAAAAATAAATCCTCTTTAAACAAAGTTCAAAGAGGATTAAATACGATTGAAGTGAATTATTTATTTAATTCTTCTTTTACGATTTTAGAAATCATTCCACCGTCAGCTTTTCCACTTAATTGTCCCATAATTGGTCCCATTACTTTTCCAATTGCAGCAGGTCCAGAAGCACCTAAAGCAGCTATTTTTTCTTGTACTACTTTTCTAACGTCAACTTCTGACATCATTTCAGGCATATATTTTTTGATCACTTTAGCTTCTCTCAATTCATCAGCAGCTAAATCTTCACGTCCTTCTTTTATATATAAAGCGTGAGTATCCATTCTTTGTTTGTATAACTTAACAATAATCTTAATTTCACTCTCTTCAGTCACTTCACCAGTTCCAGATGTAGCTTCAAGTAACATTTTAGATTTCACATCTCTTAATGCTGTTAATGTTTCTTTATCACGGGCTTTCATTGCCGTTTTAATATCGTTAGATATTTGTTCTATTAAACTCATAATTATTGTTTTTTGTAAAGGTAGATAATTAATTTTAGTTTTTTTCACATTGCTTAAGGTCATATTGCCTTGGTTTTATAAAGCTTAATTTATCGCTTTTCAAGTTTTCTTATTTGTTAAAAGAGTTATTCTTTTTTTTAAATGCCTATTTTAGCAAACTAACTTACTGATAGATATGAAAAAAATATTTCTAATTACATTAACACTTGCATTAGCGTTAAATGTTTCGGCTCAAAAAAAATCAAATAAATCAAAATCTGATTCAGAAAATCAAACAGAAATTAATTCTGGTTTGGTGAGTAATTTAAAATTTAGGAGTATTGGTCCTGCAAATATTTCTGGTAGAATTGCAGATATTGCAGTAAATCCAAATAATTCAAGTGAATATTATCTTGCAGTTGCTTCAGGTGGTGTATGGAAAACAACTAACCATGGAAACACCTATACACCCATTTTTGATAATGAAGAATCTTATTCAATTGGTTGTGTGACTATGGATCCAACTAATAGTAGTGTCATTTGGATTGGAACAGGTGAAAATAATAACCAACGTTCGGTAGCCTATGGAGATGGTGTTTATAAATCTTTAGATGGTGGGAAATCATGGAAAAACATGGGATTGAAAAACTCTGAACATATATCAAAAATAATTATTGACCCTAAAAATTCTAATACCGTTTATGTGTCTGCTTATGGTCCGTTATGGCGTAAAGGTGGCGAAAGAGGCGTTTACAAATCTATTGATGGCGGTGCAAATTGGGAACGTATCTTTTTTGTGTCTGATGATTCAGGAATGGCAGATTTAATTATGGATCCAAATGATAATTCAGTATTATATACTGCAGTTCACCAACGTAGAAGACATGTTTTTACATATATCGGTGGTGGAGAAGAATCAGGTGTTTTTAAATCAACTGATTCAGGTAAAACGTGGAATGAATTAAAATCTGGATTACCAACCGGTAAAATGGGGAGAGTTGGATTGGCTGTGTCGCCAGTAAATTCAAATTATGTATATGCAATTATAGAAGCAGAAGATGGTAAAGGTGGATTTTTTAAATCTACCGATAAAGGGGCCTCTTGGTCTAAACAATCAAGTTATAAAACGTCTGGTAATTACTATCAAGAAATTATTTGTGACCCCGTAAATGTAGATAAAGTATTTAGTATGAATACTTGGTTACATCATACAGTTGATGGCGGTAAAACGTTTGTTAAAACAGGTGAAAAGTCAAAGCATGTGGATAACCATTGTATTTGGATTAACCCAGATGATACTAACCATTGGATTATAGGTTGTGATGGTGGCGTTTACGAAACGTATGATCATGCTAGCAATTGGAAATGGATGTCGCATTTACCTTTGGTACAGTTTTACAAAGTAGCACTTGATAATGCATATCCTTTTTATAATGTGTATGGTGGAACGCAAGATAATAATTCAGTTGGTGGTCCGTCAAGAACACTTAATAATGCAGGTATTTTAAATTCGGATTGGTACATTACTAACGGAGGTGATGGATTTGAATCTCAAGTTGATCAAACAAATCCTAATATTGTTTACGCGCAATCGCAATATGGTTGGTTAGTAAGATATGATAAACAATCTGGTGAAAAAATGGGTATTCAACCACAACCAACTAAAGGAGAAAAAGCTTTCCGTTGGAATTGGGATGCCCCTTTAGTTATTTCTACTCACGATAATAAAAGGTTATACTTTTCGGCAAATAAAGTGTTTAAGTCAGACGATCAAGGTAATACATGGACAACAATTTCAGGTGATTTAACACGCCAATTGGATAGAAATGTAATGGAAGTAATGGACAAGGTTCAAAGACCAGAAGTGGTCATGAAGAATAAGTCGACTACTATTTTTGGAAACATAGTTGCGTTTACTGAATCGCCTAAGAATGAGAATTTATTATTTGCTGGAACTGATGATGGTTTAATTCAAATAACGACTGATGGTGGTGCTAATTGGTCAAAGAAATCAACTTTTGCAGATGTGCCTGATATGACTTATGTGAATATGTTATTAGCGTCATCACATAATGAGAACGTGGTGTATGCTGTATTTAATAATCATAAACAAGGTGATTTTAAGCCTTATGTCATGCAATCAACGAATAAAGGTGAAAGTTGGACTTCAATTGTAAGTAATTTACCAGAAAGAGGTTCTGTGTATTCAATTGCTGAAGATCATATTGATCCAAACCTTTTATTTGTGGGAACTGAATTTGGTGTGTTTTTTACAATAGATGGTGGTGCCAACTGGGTTCAATTAAAATCAGGATTACCAACTGTAGCCATTAGGGATATTGCAATTCAACAAAGAGAGAATGATTTAGTATTAGCGTCTTTTGGTAGAGGTTTCTATATCTTAGATGATTACTCAACGTTAAGAGATTTAACAAAAGAAAATTTAGATAAAGCAGCTTATATTTTCCCCATTAAAACGGCTTTAGAATATATTCCAACTAATCCATTAGGTGGAAGAGGTGCAGGGAGTCAAGGTGAATCATTCTACTTGGCAAATAATCCTAAGTTTGGTGCGAATATTAGATATTATTTAAAAGATGTTGCACCTACTTTAAAAGAGGAGAGAATTGAAGAGATGAAAGCTAGTCATAAGTATCCAGATGCTAATCACTTTTTTAAAGAAGATAATGATGAGAAAAGGTATTTGTTATTTATAATTAAAGATAGCGAAGGACATGAAGTTAGAAAAATTAAAACGAATGTTAGCAAAGGCATTAATTCTGTTAATTGGAATTTAAGACACACAACAACTTCTCCAATTAAGTTAAAAACCGTTAAGCCTGGACGTTATTCAAGTGCAGATGAGGGACAATTAGTATTACCGGGTATGTATTCAGTTGATTTTTATTTATGTGATAATGGAAATGTAACTAAGCAAGGTAATTCACAAACTTTTGAAGTGAAACCACTTGAAAATTCATCATTGGCGAGACAAACTCAAGAAAATGTAACTTTTAAAGCTGAAGTGGCTGAATTGAGTAGACAGTATAATGGGACAACAAGTCAATTATATGACTTGTCTAAAAAATTGAAATATATAAAAGCGGCAGTACAAAGTTATCCAAATGCAGATTTAAACTGGTTAAAGGAAATTAAAACACTTGAAATGTTGGTGATTGATGCTAAGTATAAAATGAATGGGGAACGTCATTTGTCTAAAAGAGATGTAGAAACATTACCTGGTATTGGAAGTCGAATTGGCATTGTGGTTTACCAAACTTGGTATTCAACATCTAATCCAACCACAACACATAAAGAACAATATCAAATTGCAAAAGAAGACTATGATCTTTTAAAAGTTAATGTATTAGCTATTAAAAATAGAGCCTCTGTGATTGAAGAAAAAATGAATGTAAAAGGAATTCCTTATACACCAACTAGAGAAAACTACAGAGTAGATTAATTAAAAAATTAACGCTTGATGAATGCTAAATATATCAACTTTATAAAGTTACTATTTGGTGATGTTAGATTTTGGATTCTACTATTTTTTGTGGTTAGACTCTTTAATATTAATGCACCTATTTTCGATAGTCATAATTGGCGTCAAGCAGATGGGTATGCCATAGCGCGTAATTTTTTTGAAATTGATGCTAATATATTTTATCCAAGGATTGACCATGCAGGGAATTTAACAGGCATAATGGGAAGTGAATTTCCTATCATGAATTATTTAGTCTTTGGGTTGTATAAAATATTTGGAGTTGATTGGTGGCAAGCTAGATTACTTAATTTAATGGTGTCCTCTTTAGGGTGTTTATTTTTTTATAAAATCATCTTTCAATTCATTAAAAAACAAGTTGCTTTTCCTTCCACTTTAATTTTGTTGGCATCACTTTGGTTTTCGCATTCAAGAAAATTTATGCCAGACGTTTTTAGTACGTCTTTAGTGATAATCGCTATTTATTTTGGTTTGAATTTTTTGTACTCTAAAAAAAATTGGCACATTAGTCTTTACTTTATTTTAATAACATTTGGGTTGTTAAGTAAGCTACCATCTTTTATTATGACCGGACTTTTGGTGCCTGTAATTTTTGAGTCATCAGTTCATATTAAAAGAAAGTTACTATTCGTATTTGTTTCCATTGTCGCAATAATCCCTGCTGTTTGGTGGTACTTTTATTGGGCACCCAAAGTAACTTCAGACTATGGTTTCTTTTACTTTTTTATGGGAAGTAGTCTAAGTGAAAGTGTTGAATTCTTACGCTCTGAATGGCAAAATGTTTTTAGTCGTTTTTATGTTGATGCTATGGGATATGTAGGGTTTGCTTTTTATGTTTTAGGGGTGGTTTATAGTCTGATAAAAAAAGAAAAAAAATTATTAATTATCTTGATAAGTGCTTTTATATTTCAATTAATTTTCATGTTAAAAGCTGGTGGATCTTTTGCTCATCATACCTACTATATAATACCTTTTGTACCTATAATGGCTATTTTCGTAGGTTTTTTTATTAGTAGAATCCAAAATGGATGGATAAGACTTCTTCTTATCATTATAATTGCAGTTGAAAGTGTTTTGAATTTACAGCATGACTTTAAGTCTAAACCTTCAGCATCTTATCTATTGCAGCTTGAAAGTGTTGCTGATTCATATACATCAAAAGAAGATTTGATTATTATTAATAATACGTTAAACCCTAAGTCTTTGTATTTTGCCCATAGAAAAGGATGGGGCGTGAAGAGTAAAGTGATTTCTGATTCTGATTTTCTTGAGGATGTTGTGGAAAAAGGTTGCCAATTATTTATATGGGATAGGCATAGTGCAGAATTACCAGTGAATATTCCTTATTTTAAATTAGTTAAAAAGACTACGGATTTTGGAATTTACAAACCAGAAGAAACGATTAGGGTTGGCAATAAATGAATGTCAAAATAAATTTATATTTTAAATAAAAAACGCCAACTTGAAAATATCAAGTTGGCGTTTTAGTATATAAAAAATCGATTAAACTGCTTCTACTGAAAAAGTAAATGATTCCATAATTTGATTAACAAGCATTTTTTTACAAGCTGCTGTTACTTTTTCTTCAGCTATAGCTTTAGAATCTGCTTCAACAAATAGACGAATGTGTTTTCCAATTCTTACATTAGTAATTTCATTCATTCCAATGTTTACCATTGATTGAGATACTGCTTTTCCTTGAGGATCTAATAATGCGTCTAATGGCATTACATCTATTTCAGCTTTAAATTTCATTTCTTTTGTGAATTAAGTTATTAATTATCGACAAAAATAAATATAATATTATAATAATCGGTATAGACCAGAAGAATAAAGTTGCAAACATTCCTACAGAAATTGTTAAAAAGATATATCTGAGTTGATTTCCTTTCCATTTATACCCTTTAAATTTAAGTGCAAATAACGGTAATTCAACTACCATCATGATTGATAGTACAAGTGTAGAGCTAATTAAAAATATTGAGTTAGTGAAAATTGTAGCTAAATCTTCTTGCCAACCAATTTCACTTTGACTTCCCGAAATAACTAAAATAGGAATAGCTGCAAAAAATAAAGTCATAGCCGGAGTTGGTAAACCGATAAAAGATGAAGTTTGTCTTGTGTCCAGATTAAACTTTGCTAACCTAAATAAAGCAAATACAGGGATAATTAAACCAAATCCCATCAATTCAGTATTACTTTCAAAACTTAAAAAACCATATTGATTTGAAATAGGGTCCCAAGAACTTAACATGACCATTACCATTATACCAGGTGCTACTCCAAAAGTAACCATATCTGCTAATGAGTCTAATTGTTTTCCTAGTTCACTTTGAACATTTAATAACCTTGCAACAAAACCATCTAGAAAATCAAAACCAGCAGAAATAAAAATGCAATAAGGGGCCCATTCTATTTTTCCTGTAATAGCAAAAATAATGGCTAAAATTCCACCAACTAAGTTTCCTGCGGTAAGTAAATTAGGTATAAGTCTTTTAATTTTAATCATAATATTATTTCAATAATGTAATACAAAGCTATTAAATTTTAAATTGAATAAACAACAGTTTATAATTTTTTACCTTATTCTTTGTGCAATAATCATCAAAATAATCTGTTTGCGTTGAAATGTTAATTTTTTTTAATAAATTTACTCACTTACAATGAAAACAATAACACTCATACTTTCGGTATTACTGACATGTTCAATTGGATTTGGACAAGAAGAAGATATTACGCCAAAATATTCTAATGAATTTCTGTCAATTGGGGTAAGTGCTAAAGCTTTAGGTTTGTCTAATGCTGTTGTGGCTGGCTCTGATGATGTTACTGCCGGGTATTGGAATCCAGCAGGTTTAACACAAGTTAAAGATTGGTTACAGGTAAGTGCAATGCATTCAAACTATTTTGCTAACATAGCTAAGTATGATTACATTTCAATTGCTAAACCATTGGATAAGAAATCGACAGCAGCTTTTACTTATATTAGATTTGGAGTGGATGATATTCCAAATACAACTCAGTTAATTGACAGTGATGGGAATATTGATTATGATAAAATAACGACTTTCTCTGCTGTTGATAATGCTTTTATATTGTCTTATGCTAGACAGCTAGGTATTGAAGGTTTAAGTGTGGGTGCTAATTTCAAAGTGGTGTACAGAAATGTAGGTGATTTTGCTCAATCTTGGGGTGGTGGATTAGATATTAGTGCTATTTATAAAAAGGGTAGTAAATGGAGATTTGGCGCAATGTTTAGAGATGTAACAACGACATTTAATGCTTGGTCTTTTCAATTGGACGATCAAATGAAAGAAACGTTTCAATTAACAGGGAATGTTATTCCTGAAGATGGTCTTGAAATTACATTACCAAAATTCATTTTAGGAGCGCAATTTAAAACAGAAATATATAAAAAATTCTATGTAAAGTCTGAAATTGATTTTGACTTAAATACAGATGGAAGACGAAATGTATTGTTTAGAACATCACCTGTAAGTATTGATCCTCACTGGGGAATTGAATTAGGGTATGGTAAATGGGCAGCCGTAAGATTTGGTTTAGGTAATTCTACTTGGATAAAAAATCCTGATTTGTCTGAGTCACTAACTATTCAACCAAATATTGGTATTGGTGTTGGATTTAATAAAATCACAATTGATTATGCATTTACCGATATTGGGGATGCTTCAGTAGCAATTTATTCACATGTTTTTTCTTTAAGGTTTTCATTAGATGACCCGAAAGTAAATGCACCAATTACAAGTGTAATAGAATGAATAAAATAATATCCTTTTTTTTATTGATACTATCTTTTAATAGTTTTTCACAATATGGAAATGAATGGATTGATTATTCTCAAAAGTATTATACTCTAAAAATTGTTGAAGATGGATTTTATAAAATTGATTATACGACATTAGTTAATGCTGGGGTGCCAATTTCATCAATTAATACGTCTAATCTTCAGGTGTTTGGTTTTGAGAAAGAACAACCAATTTTAGTTGAAGATGGAGGGGATACCTCATTTGATTTTGGTGATTATATTTTGTTTTATGCCCAAGGAAATACAACATGGTTAGATTCATTAATATATGATGCGCCTGAGGATGTGAGTAATAAATATTATCCACATTATAACGATACAATTACCTATTTTTTAACTTGGAATAATTCTGTTAGTAATAAAAGAATTTCAGTTGAGCAGGATGTGTCATTTGGAAGTTATTCTGCGAATAATTATATTTTTAAAAAAAGCATAAAAGAATTTCATAATTATTATGCACAGGGTAGAAATATTGAAGCTGTTAGTTTGTCTGATTACACAAAAGGAGAGGGATGGGTAAGTAATCCGATAAATGCATTAGATTCTTATAATCGTATTGATGCTAATATGCCAACTTCTTTTGCTTATACTGGTACAGGAACTCCTAATGTCGAAGGTATTGCTGTGTCTCTTGGTGTTTCAAATGCTAGTGTTGGAGTTGGTTCTGATAATCATCACTTTCAATTACAGTATGGAACTGCAAATACTATCCTTCATGATATTAGTTATTCTGCTTATGACTTAAAAAAAATAAGCTTCACTTTTCCAGCTTCTGGAATTGGGTCTACTACGACTAGAATTAGACATCAGCTGATTAACGATTTAGGTGTCGCAGCTGATCATCAATCGGTTGCTTTTGTAGAGTTGACTTATGCGCATTTACCAAACTTAGAAGGAAGTGATTACATTGAGTTTATACATGAAAACCATACATCTACTACTAAATCACTTTACAATTTCACGAATTTTGGAGGAACAACGCCATATGTTTTTAGTTTTGGTGATGGTCTAAAAAAACTACCCATGATTAACACTTCTGGAGTTTATCAAGTGCTAGTTCCAAATAACTTATTAGGACAGACACAAAAGCTTATCGTTTTGGATGAAAATGCAATTAAAAATGTGGCTTCAATTTCGCCAGTTAACAATACAGGTTCATTTACTAATTTTTCTACAACTAATTTTAATGATGCCTATTTAATATTAACTCATAAATCCTTAAGTAGTTCGGTAAGTGAATATAAACAGTATAGAGAATCTTTTGAAGGAGGTAATTACAATGTTATATCAGCTAATGTTGATGAGTTATACCTTCAATTTGGAGGGGGTGTTCCTAAACATGTATTAGGCCTTTCAAGATTTCAGCTTTATGCTTATGAAAAAGCATTGGTAGAAAAACCGAATCATGTATTTATTATTGGTAAAGGGGTAAGAGAAGCAAATGAATCTTATCTTCAGCAAACTAATGGAACAAGGCAAAGTGTTTTTGCATATAATTACTGTTTAGTTCCCAGTTATGGTTTTCCTGCCAGTGATATTCTAATGACCCATCATTTATTAAATAATGACTACATTCCTCTTGTTCCTATTGGACGATTAGCTGCTAGAAATAATTCTGAAGTATCAATATATTTGGATAAAGTGAAAGCGTATGAATTAGAACAGGTTCAATCAGATCCTTATACATTGCAATCAAAATATTGGCAAAAAGACATTCTTCATTTTGGAGGAGGATCAACCGCTTCAGAACAAGCAATTTTTAAAAATTATTTACTGCAGTTTGAGAATGTACTTGAAGATTCTAAATTTGCAGGTCATGTCACATCTTTTCATAAAAGTGTTTCAGACCCAATAGATCCTGTAACTTTATTTAGTGTGACAGATAAGATTAATGAAGGTGTATCATTAATGACTTTTTTTGGTCATGCTTATGCAGGTGGTTTTGATCAAAATGTAGATGATCCTGAAAGTTAGGATAATAAAGGAAAGTATCCAATGTTATTGAGTAATTCATGTTTAGCTGGAAATATTCATGAGCCAAATAATATTGGTGTATCTGAAAAGTATATTATGATTCCTGATAAAGGTTCTATTGCTTTTATTGCTAGTGTAGGTAATGCGTTTTCAAATGGTCTATTTGACTTTTCTAGACGGTTAATTCTTAATATCTCAGATCTCCATTATGTTGCTACTATTGGTGAACTAATAAGGTTTAGTATAGATGATTTATCACCAACTATCTCTTTTTCTAGAGTTACAGTAATGACACAAATTACTTTGCATGGTGATCCTGCTTTAAGGCTGAACCCACATGATGAGCCTGAATTAGAAATAAATGCTTCTGATTTTAATGTTTTTCCAGAACAAGTTGATTTAACTGTTGATTCTATAGATGTCAGTGTGGTTGTTCACAATATGGGAATTTCTGTACTTGACACTTTTGCAATTGAATTAATACGTAGTTTTCCAAATGGTGGAGATTCAATATATTTAAAATTTATTAATGGTATTGATTATAATGATACAATTGTTTTTACAATTCCTTTTTATGCAAATGCAAGTGCGGGTATCAATAACTTTACTGTTAATTTAGATCAGCCATCAATAATTGATGAGGTTTATGATGAGGTTTTTAATAATCAAATTACAAAACAAGTGATTTTTGATATTGATGGAATTTATCCAGTATGGCCTTATGATTTTGCTATTGTTCCTAACGATACAATCACTTTAAAAGGGTCAACTCTGAATCCTTTTGCAGGTTTTAATTCTTATAAATTTGAAATTGATACAACTGATTTGTTTAATAGCCCAGAGTTAAGATATGCTGTCAAAAATTCATTAGGTGGTGTTATTGAAACAAACTTTAATGAATGGTTAAGTCATTCAAGTAATATGTTATCAAATTTAATACTTGAAGACAGTATGGTTTATTTTTGGAGAGTAAGTGTTAATAATCCTAATGATTTTCAATGGAATGAATTTTCTTTTCAGTATATAAAAGACAAATCAGGATGGGGTCAAGACCATTTTTTTCAATTTAAAAAGAATGAGTTTACGGCATTAAATTATGAAAGAACTACAAGAACAAGAGATTATGATCCAACAGGCACAACTATCGGTTGTGATGTTTATGGTAATGCAGTAGTACCTCAATTATATTCTACACAATGGGACATTGGTGGTGTTATGCAAGAATATGGAACTTGTACTTATAATCCTGCATTTCTGGTATGTGTAGTTGATGCACAAACATTAGAGGCATGGAGTACTAGAGTTTTTGATGTTACGAACAATGTCATGATTAATCCTGATCATGGTTTTGGGAATATTAATGATTTAGGAATATGTAGGAGTAGACCTGAGAAGTATTTTGTTTACTTTCAAAATGATTCTATGTCAATGGTTAATATGCAAAACATGTTAATCAACGAAGTGCCTGATAGTAATTATGTGTTGATATATACACCAAGGTCTATTAGTTATTCACACTGGAATTCATCTAATCCTGAATTGTATAGTTTCTTTCAAACGCTTGGTTCTGATAGTATTACTACTGGAAATCTTGACGTGCCTTATATTTGTTTTTATAAGAAAGGCGCAGAGGGAAATACTTTTGAAGAGGTTTATGCAAATGACTTAAACGATTATATAAGTTTTGAAGGTTATATGTTTGGTTATGATTATAATGGATTTGAAACGTCAACTATAATTGGGCCAGCAAAAGAATGGGATGCCATATATTGGGATTCGTATGCACTCGAAAACCCAACAATGGATACAACAAGGTTAAGAATATTTGGTTTGCAGTCTAATGGGGTAGAAACTTTATTAATTGATACTTTATTTACTGAAAATGATTCAATTATTAATTTTAATTCGATTCATTCTGCAACTGACTATCCTTATTTAAAATTACAATCTCATAATATAGACACGATTGATTATACACCTGCTCAAACTGACAGATGGCATGTGCTATATTCACCTGTTCCTGAAGCGGCAATCAACGGAGTTAACGGGTATTATATATCGCCTAATGATTCAGTACCTGAAGGGCAGCATTAGCTTTTGCATTTGATGTAACTAATATTAGTGATTTACCTATGGATTCTATTTTGGTGAATTATTGGATTGAAGATCATGAACATAATTTGATTCCGATACCTTATCTAAGACAGGATTCCTTGAGAGTAGGACAGGTTATTAGAGATACAATTGACGTTCAAACTTTAGGCTTAAAAGAATTGAATAGTTTATGGATTGAGATTAACCCATATGTTTCTAATTCATCAACTACTGATCAACCGGAGCAGTATCATTTTAATAATATAGGACAAATTCCATTTTATGTTCACGGTGATAATGAGAATCCGATTTTAGATGTCACCTTTAATGGGTACCATATTCTAAGTGGAGATTTAGTTGATCCCAAATCAGAAGTAATAATGAGTTTAAAGGATGAGAATCAATTTTTAATTATGTCTGAGGAATCTGATACTGCTAATTTTGGGATTTACATTTCAAATCCAAACGGTATTCAAAAAAGATTAAACTTTAGAAATTCTTTGGGAGAACAAACCTTAGAATGGCAAGCTGCTGATGAGACTTCAAAAAAGTTTAAAATTATTTACAATGGAAACTTTGAATTAGATGGTGTTTATCGATTACTAGTTCAAGGCGCAGATAAATCAGGTAATTTGTCAGGAGACTTTAACTATGATATCGAATTTGAAGTAGATCATAATTCGAGTATTACTAATTTAATGAATTATCCTAACCCTTTTTCAACTCAAACCCAATTTGTGTTTACATTAACAGGAGCTGTTTTACCTGATGAATTTACAATTCAAATCATGACGGTAAGTGGAAAAGTAGTTAAGGAAATTACTGTTGATGAACTTGGCGGTGTTCATATTGGACGAAATGTAACTGATTATAGATGGGATGGTAAAGATGAATTTGGAGATTTTCTTGCTAACGGAGTCTATTTATATAGAGTTATAACAAAAATACATGGAGAAAATATTGAGCATAGAGAAAGTGGTGCAGACAATTATATCTCTAAAGGTTTTGGGAAGATGTACATCATTAGATAAGAATAATCATAGATTAAATAGAGTTATTTGCTAATGAATTAATATCTTATGATTTTTGTCAGTTTTTTTTATTACTTTTAAGGACATGAATGTGTTTTAAATTTAACGTTTTTACAGAAGTAACTATGTAATTTGACATTTTTCTTAAAAGAGTAAAATTAAAAAAATCATGAAAACCCATCAGAAGTTTAATTTTAAATGTATTTTAACATTAAGCTTATGCCTTTTAATGTCAATGTATGCTGAATCTCAAGAGATAATTAAGATGATAAACAGCCCTGTAAAAGAAGTTGTAAAGTCTATAGAGCTTGAAAAAAGTAATAGTGTTGTATTTCCGATACAATCTAGAAATACAACAGATGTGAATTACGACAAAAACATCCAGAAAAGTAAAGAAACACAGGCTAATTTTAATCGTCAACCAGTGGTATTTGTAAAGAATAATCAATATTATACTAGACGGGTTTTAGAATTGAAAAGAAGAATTCAAGAGATTGAGGATAATCCTGACTCGCCTAGCGTTAATTCTAACAAGTTGGAAGGTTTAAAGAGTAAGTTAAAAATTACAGAACAAGAATATATAGAATTTAAAAAATCTAAATAAATTAAGATGAATTTTTTTAAAACTACATTTTTAGGGCTTTTTATAATTCTATTTAATTTTTCGTTCTCTCAAATAACGGGGAATGGAACTAGTACTATTGAACCAACAGTATATACTGATGGTTCTTCTCAGGATGTTATTTATATATATTGTGTAGAACCAGGAACAGTTGCAAGTATTGGTTCTTTAACTGCTAATTCATCTAATGGTGTTGGTCCATGGGATTTCGAATGGTTTCAATATAATACAACTACGAACTCTTATGATTCGTATTCTATAGATAATAACCAAATATCATCAACACTAACAAATTTACCTTCTGGTGGTTATAGTGTTTCTATTGTTGATAATAATGGTGATGGCGTTGGTTGTTATAGAGCTTGGGTTTTTAATAATGAAACCGATTTAGATGCAGGGAGTGTTGGAGCTAGTTGTGGTGGGTTTAACTTAAATGGTACTGCAAATCCAATAGCTGATTTTGTGTACTACAATCCTCCATCTGATCAATTTATTATTGACGCGAGTACTGAAATTACAGTTTGTTTTGATGCGGTTCATACTTACATTTCAGATCTGGCTTTCTATTTAATAGCGCCTGACGGAACTTCTGTTGCCTTGTCACCTAACCCTGGTGTAATTGGACAAGGGACAATTTGTAACAGTGATGATGATGTTAGTAATTTATGCTTTACTACTAATTTGGCAACTAATTTTAATGCCTGTACTGAGTCCGGACCTTACTCTGGAACTTTTGACTCGTATGGGTCGGGATCAGGAACACCCATTGATTGGTCTGTTATCTTTGGACAAGATGCTGCACAAGGAGGTTGGGCAATTCAAATATTTGATTGTATTAGTGAAGATGTTGGTTTCTTAACTAATGCAAGCCTTACTTTTACAGGTAATTCTATTTGCGGACCTGAAGTGATTAATTATGATTCGGGTAATATTAACTCAGCTATTAATGATAACTCTTGTGATGCGGTATCAGCTTCTTCGTATGTGGTTCCAGCAAATCCAGTTTTGACTACACCTATTGTACTGGTAAATACAATTACAAGTTTTGAATGGACAAGTGATAATCCTTGTGTTACAATTCCCAATGCAACTACAAGTTTAAACCCTTCAATAGCATCAACACCAACTACTAATACTTGGTTTTATTTAACTTCAACTGATAATTTTGGTTGTACTTATACTGATTCTGTTCAATTTATTAGAGACTGTCCGTGTATAACTAATTCACCTTTTATTTCGTTAAGTTCTAATGTCTCAGTTACTGATTGTTCAACTACTCCTGGCACGTTTGGTATAATAGATGGTAATATTCAATTTAATGATGGATTAGTACCTTGTACAGGAACACTTACAATAACTAATTGTTCAGGAGATAATGTTGTATTCAACGCTCCATTTATTAGTCCTATCACTTTTTCAATTCCTGATATTGTTGCAGATGGAACAACAAACTGTATATTAATAGCTGAATTCTCAGATGATCCTGAAAATTGTGTTATTGAAACGGCAATCTTTACAGAGCCTAATGACTTATTAGATAATCCAGGGTTTTCATATCCAGAAACTATTTATTGTATTTCTGAAGGAGATCCAATTGCAGCGATTGATGTTATTGGTGGAGGGTTTACTTTTACCACTATTAGCGGCGGTCCTACTTTAGTGATTGATGGGACAACAGGGTTGATTGACTTAAGTGCATCTAATGAAGGAGTTTATGATGTAACCTATACAACTACTGGCTTATGCCCTCAAGATTCAACTATTACTATGAATGTGGCAGGGAGTCCTACCGTTGACCCTGTTATGGATCAAACAGTTTGTAGCGGAGTTGATTTTTCATTAATAAGTTTTACAGGTTCTATTGGCGCAAGTTTCAATTGGGTAAATGATAATACAGCTATTGGATTAGCAGCAAATGGAATAGGTGATATTATAGGGTTTACAGGAGTGAATTCGACTGGTGTTCAAATTTCAAGTCTAATAACTGTAACTGCTTCTGCAGGTAATTGTACTGGTAAAACTACTATTACGTTTGATTTAAGTGTTGACCCATTGGATAATCCAGGATTTTCTTACCCAGCATCTAGTTATTGTACAACGGACGTTGATCCAATTGCCACAGTAATTGCAGCAGGTGGGTTTACATTTTTGGCT
>Ga0308004_10000192_pt1 | contig 29905 bp, 29 predicted proteins | sample Neamet38_FD_203156 | JGI IMG/M metagenome (GOLD analysis project Ga0308004, IMG submission 203156) | Marine microbial communities from water near the shore, Antarctic Ocean - #38 | ecosystem: Environmental > Aquatic > Marine > Unclassified | place: Southern Ocean | collected 2014-06-06 | reverse complement strand
CTTTTTTATCACTACGCCAGTAGAAGTGCATGGTGGGCCATTAGAAATAGCCAAGCCTTTAGTTTTGTTGATTAATGACAGGCTTATGGCCGTGTTCTTCTTTGTGATAGGTCTTGAATTAGCGCGCGAGGTGCTTGAAGGAGAGCGGTCTGATAAAAGTATCGAGCATGACCTGCACACTCTAGTGGCATTGTTTGTGTTGCCGGTGTTTGCCTTTGCTAACGCGGGCATTAATATCCTAGGCGTGACTGCTGATCAGCTAACCCATGGGGCACCGATGGGTATTGGACTTGGGCTATGCCATACTTTATTTTAGTTTAAAGACCCCTAGCAAGGCGTATTAACGGTTATCTTTGTTGTTATTGTTGGCGCGTCTGTTGGGCTTTAAACCAAGTTTCAGGGGCGCTAAAAGTGGCGTGTGGTCACTTTGGCGTGTTCAAACGTGTGTTTGTCTATTTACTGTAAAGACTACATTAGCAATGGCTGGTTGCTTGAGAATGATGCTGATTGTAGGTACTCTAAGCACACGTTCCACAGGGTAATTAAACCCGTTAGAGGGCTAGAAATGACCTTCAGCACACAACCCCCGCAGATGGACTTACTCAAAGTAATACATATTTTAGGCTTTGCTGGCTTAATCCCTTTTTTTGTGCCCCTTGGGCTGCTAATTAGTCAGCGGTGGCTCGGTGTTTACATACCTGCCCATCTACCTGCCTTTTTATTTATTAGCTACAGTGCCATTATTTTAAGCTTTATGTCGGGCACATTATGGGCTCGCTGGCAGACCATTAAACACAAGCCCACGGGGCTGCGTGCTGTGGTGATGAGCAATGTGCTGGCACTTATTGCTTGGCTTGCCCTACTAGTTGGTTTTTTTGTACCGCAGGTGCTGGTGGTGTGCTTAGGTGTGCTAGCGATGGGCTATGCAAGTTTGCTTTTGGTAGAGAGAAGCTTAGGTGTGAGTGAGCAAAGATACTGGCGCATGCGCTTGAGTTTGACCACTATAGTAATGGTATTACATGTGTTAATGATTATTATGTTATTGGAGTTTTAACGTGGCAGAATTAACTATTTTCTTCGATGGGGGTTGCCCCTTATGTGCTGCTGAAATTGGTCATCTTGAGCGCCTTGATGGTGCTAAAAAAATGGCCTTTGAAGATATTTATGCGCCTTTGTTTAGTGAGCGCTTTCCCCACATAGATGTAAAAAAGGCTGACCTTGTTTTGCATGGTCAGTGGGCTGATGGCAGCATTATTTATGGTTTAGATGTAACTTATCACTCGTGGGCTTTGGTTGGTAAGGGCCATTGGGTGGCCATATTACGTTGGCCTGTATTTAAACAAATGGCTGCGCTAGGCTACCGTTTTTTTGCACGTTATCGCCACCGAATTTCTGCGCTTGTTACAGGCAAACCTCGCTGTGAACGATGTGATGTGAATGAGCCCTCTAAATGATTATGGATAACGCTAACTGTGCACTGGTGTTAGGTGCCAGTGGTGGCTTAGGCACTGCCATGGTCACTCAATTTTTAGCCGACCCTACTATTACCCATGTCTTTGCGGTGAGTAGCCAAGGCAAGCCTGCAATCTCACAGTTTCCAGTGCATCTTATGGACAAGTTGGTTTGGATTCAAACCGCTTATGATGAGCCTGCTATGGCCCATGTAGCCCAAAAACTAATGTCATATAGTGGGCAATTTGTCAAAGTGTGCATTTGCCATGGTTTACTGCATTCAGAAACACTGTGGCCTGAAAAACGTCTTGAAGATATTAATGCTGATGCATTACATCAAGTCTTTCAAAGCAATACTGTGGTACCAGCACTTTGGTTAAAAGTGCTTTTTAAAGTGCTTAAAGGCAAAGTGCCATGTGTTGTGTCTGTTATGAGCGCTAGGGTTGGCAGCATCGGTGACAACCGTATGGGTGGTTGGCATGCCTATCGTGCCTCTAAAGCTGCGTTAAACATGGTGTTAAAAAACATGGCCATCGAATACGCCAGACGAGCCAAAAACGTTAAGTTGATGGCTTTCCACCCAGGTACCACAGACACTGGCCTATCAAAACCGTTTCAAGCCTCGGTGCCTAGTGGAAAATTATTCACCCCCGAATTTGTCGCTACGCAGCTAGCTAGTATTATGGATAGAGCGCCGTTTGACGGGTTACTATCTTATGTAGATTGGAACGACCAGCCTATTGACTGGTAGATTTTAGTAAATGTTTGACGCCTTTTTATCAGCTTAGTTGAGCTAGGCCTTTAGTATGTTAGCAGTTACAAAGTGAAGGGCTAACCTATGAAACTATCTGATGTATTAATTGCACTTATGGAGCCTCTTATTTGGTGCATGGGTTTGGTGATCGCCAAACCCGCGGTTGATCAGTATCCCCCTATATAATTGATGGCTTGGTGGTAAGCTTAGCGTGCGTCAGTTTATGAGCTTGGCTATTTCTTTTGTGAGTATGTATGTTGTTACAGGCGCACCTAATTTGGCAGGCAAGTGGCTGGGTATTAGTTTGACCATTGGCGGGGCTTTTATGTGGGCCTTAATCCCAATAGGGTTTGTCCCCAAAGCGCTCAACAAGAAAATCAATCAGGCTTCTAACCTTTCTTGGCAGGTAGCCGGTGGATGGGTAAACCGCATAGGCATGCATAGTGACTAGCGAGTAATTCTCAAGAATTGGCACTAGATCGCCTTTTGCCAAAGCATCCCACACGATAAAAGTGGGCAACATAACAACACCGTGCCCAGACAGTGCTATTTGCTTCATAGCGTCGCCGTTGTTGGCTGTAAGGCAAGCATCCATATTGACCAAATGCTGCTGGCCTGCACTATCTAGCAGGGGCATACCAGCCAATGGCCAATTCCCATACTTAACTATCTTATGTGTTGCTAATTCTTTTGGAGTAGTGGGCGTGCCTTGACGTTTTAGGTAACTTGGGCTGGCACAAATGACGTGTTTGATGGGGGTGATTTTACGAGCCTGTAGACCGGAGTCTTGCAGGGTGCCAATGCGGAGTGCTAGATCATAACCGCCTTCGACAATGTCAATTTTACGATCAGAAAAATCTATATCAATGTCTAAATTTGGGTGCTGGCGCATAAACACATCGATGGCGGGTGTTAGGTGGCTAATACCAAAAGATAATGGTGCTGCTAGCCTTAAAGACCCGGCTAGCACCTGTGTTTTGCAAGCCATATCCCCGTGCAACGAATCTACTTCGCCTATTAACACTTTCACTCGTTGGTAATACTGATTGCCTGCGTCAGTAAGGCTAGATGTGCGAGTTGTTCGGTTTATGAGCTTAGAACCTAGCCTAGCTTCCAAATCTCCTAGGCGCTTACTGACGGCAGATTTTGCCAAGTTAAGTTGTTCTGCAGCTTTGGTGATACTTCCAGATTCAACAATTCTTACAAACACCTGCATATCTTCTAACTGACCCATAGTCATAGTTCTCTTTTCACGAACAATGTTTCCTTATTCTTTATGTTTTTCCGTATTTAGTCAAACTGTATAGTCGATTTGAGAGCGATGAATTACCAATACTTTTTTATTTGTTGCTCATACTCCCCTTTACAATAATGATTTTAATGAAAGAAGGAAGAAAATTATGACAAATGTAAGAGATGAAAATGGAACATGTGGATGCGGTAGATCACCCACTGGAAATTGTATTGGTTGGCATGCTTTAACGCCTGCAGAATATGCAGCCAAAACAGACAAAGAAAAAGAAGCAACATTTGAAAAATCAAAGTAAAGCAAAGTTAGGCTTGAGATTTTAAAAAATGACACATGCCTTGGGCATTATTACTCAAATAGGGAACGTTAACGTCTTATAGTTTATCTATAGATTTCGTTCCCTTTTTGGCTACTACTTAGGTTGCTTTTTGCTTGATTTAACCAATCTTTAATAGCATATTTCAAGCCAAAACCTACCCTGAAAGAGGGTAGGTAAGGGTAAGCTAATGTGCTTTATAAGTTATAAAAATATTTAAAAAATGGACCTTTATTATGAATAATATATCTACTTTGTCTGCACCCGTTGGTCGTTTGCTTCTGGCGATGATGTTTGTCATGTCAGGCTTGAGTAAAATTGGCAACTTCGCTGGTACACAAGGTTACATGGAGGCCATGGGAGTGCCTGGAGCTGTTTTACCCCTTGCAATTGCCCTTGAGGTGTTAGGAGGTTTGGCGATCATTCTTGGTTGGAAAACCAAAATAGCAAGTGTTGCGTTAGCTGGGTTTTGTGTGGTGTCAGCGGCGCTGTTCCATAATGACTTTAGCAACCAATCAGAGATGATCATGTTTATGAAAAACATCACCATTGCTGGAGGTTTTTTATTGCTAGTCGCCCATGGGCCAGGTGCTTACGCTTTAGATAATCGTAAAAAATCAGCTCAGGTCTAAATAAGGTTCAGAGACTTCTACTATGACTGCTTTTAAGCATACCAACCTAGCTTCAAGAGAGCTGCAGTTTAGCACGCAAGGCATGCCAGCCTCAGATGGGGATGGGGTTAAAATGACTCGTATTATTGGCACCCCGCAGTTAAACATGCTGGATCCATTTCTGTTGTTGGATGCCTTTGGCAGTGATAAACCGCTGGACTATATTGGTGGATTTCCAAATCACCCCCATCGAGGTTTTGAAACTGTCACTTATATGCTAGCTGGCCGCATGCGCCATGAAGACAGCATTGGCAATGAAGGGGTTATTGAGGCTCATGGTGTGCAGTGGATGACTGCAGGTAAAGGCATTGTGCATTCAGAAATGCCAGAACAGGAAAGTGGCTTACTAGCTGGTTTTCAATTGTGGGTCAACTTGCCTAGCAAGGATAAGATGTGTGAGCCAAGGTATCAGGAGTTTGTTGCCCAAGACTTAACCTTGGAAAAGCACCAGGATGGCAGCCAAGTGAGGATTATCGCTGGGACCACAGATGCAGGTAGTGTTGGGCCGGTGCAGCGGCATGACATCGAACCCACCTTTATGGACATTACTTTAGCTCCTGGGAGTGAGTTTAAACAACAGATCAAAGCCTTTGATACAGCCTTTATTTATGTAATCAAGGGCCATGTGCTGGTGGGAGCCAAGGCAAGCCTTTTACCTGCAAAACAGCTTGGGGTGTTGGACGATGGTGACCACGTTATTTTTACAGCATCCCCTGAAGGCGCGCGCGTATTATTGGTGGCCGCTGCACCCATTAACGAAAGTGTTGCACGAGGTGGGCCATTTGTTATGAACACCAAAGCTGAAGTTTTACAGGCTTATGATGATTTTAGAAATAATAGATTTTAGGAGTGAATAATGGGATTGCTTGTTGATGGAGAGTGGCATACTGATTGGTATGATACCAAGGCAACGGCTGGGCGTTTTGAACGCAAGGCCCCAAGTTTTCGCAACTGGATTACACCAGATGGCAGTGCAGGGCCTTCAGGAACTGGCGGCTTTAAGGCAGAGCCTAACCGTTATCACCTTTATGTATCACTGGCGTGTCCTTGGGCCCACCGCACCATGATCTACCGCCAGTTAAAAGGCCTAGACACAATGATTTCTATGTCGGTGGTGAATGCCTTTATGGGTGATGAGGGCTGGACCTTTGAGCCTGGTGATGGGGTGATTGGCGACCCTATCCATCAAGCCACAAGAATGCACCAAATTTATACGGCAGCCATGCCAGACTACACGGGTCGGGTGACGGTGCCAGTGATTTGGGATAAGTACACGCATACCATTGTGAGTAATGAGTCACCTGAAATCATCCGCATGTTTAATTCAGCCTTTGATGATGTAGGCGCTACTGTGGGAGATTTTTGTCCACCTGAGCTACTCACAGAAATTGACGAACTGAATGAGTTTATCTACCCCAACATTAATAATGGGGTCTACCGGGCAGGATTTGCGACCACTGAGATAGCCTATAAGGACGCTGTTGCTGATGTTTTTAACGGGCTTGATACGCTTGAAACCAGGCTAGCTAAGCAGCGCTATCTAACGGGCGACACTATTACCGAGGCAGACTGGCGCCTATTCACCACCTTGGTGCGCTTTGATGCCGTTTATGTGGGGCATTTTAAATGTAATCTGCGTCGCATTGTAGATTACCCCCATCTTTGGGGATATCTGAAGGACTTATATCAAGTGCCAGGCATAGCGCAAACAGTGCACGTGGAGCACTGTAAGGCCCACTACTATGGCAGCCATGAAACCATTAACCCAACATTGATTGTGCCTCTAGGCCCAGTCATTGATTTTATGCAACCACATGATCGAGCGTCTATTTAAAAGACGCTGAATGTTAATGCCCTCTAAAAGATTGCCCATGGCAGTCTTTTTTTTGCAGTTAAATACAGATAAACCAAATAGAGAGTTAATAGATGAAACCTTTAGTTGCTAATAATAAACCTATTACAGTTACGCTTGGCAAAGGTGAGGCTTACACCTTTTGTACTTGTGGCCGATCGAGTCAGCAACCCTTTTGTGATGGGTCTCATGTTGGCACTGACTTCAAGCCTCAGAAGGTAGTGGCAGAGGAGGCAGGTGATGCTTATTTGTGTCAATGCAAACATTCTTCAAATTTACCATTTTGCGATGGTAGTCATACAAAATTTGATGACAACGCAATAGGCAAAGAAGGCCCAGGTATGAACGTTCAAGCGTCTAAAATCCCTCTTGTTAGTGCCACAAAAGAAGAGCCTACGGTTGAGTTTATTCATCAATTAGCCAGAGATGGTTTATCTAAGATGGGCCATCACGGCCCCATGGTATCTATGGGGGTGCCGCGCCACGTGTTGCCTCACTGGGATGATATTCAGATTATGACAGCACAGATGGCACGTAAACCTTTGTTTGAAGATGTGGCTGTCAATAGTGAATTAGTGATTGGACCAAGGGCCAAAAAGCCACTTATTTTAAAGACCCCATTATTTGTCTCAGATATGAGTTTTGGTGCATTATCAGAAGAAGCTAAGCTATCCTTGTCAATGGGTGCTGAATTGGCTGGCACTGGGATTTGTTCCGGAGAAGGGGGCATGTTACCTGCAGAACAACGCGCTAACTCACGCTATTTTTATGAACTAGCTAGTGCCCAATTTGGCTATGATGAATCGAAGCTGAAAAATGTTCAGGCCTTTCATTTCAAAGGTGGCCAAGGAGCAAAGACTGGTACGGGAGGACACCTTCCTGGCAATAAAAACATTGGTAAAATTGCTGAAGTGCGGGGCATTAAAGCTGGGGAAGCAGCCATATCACCGCCCACATTTAAAGATTTACACTCTCCTGAAGATTTCAGAAAATTTGCTGATCGAGTGCGCTTAATAACGGGAGGTATCCCCATCGGCTTTAAACTCAGTGCCAATCATATTGAAAAAGATATTCAGTTTGCTTTAGATGCTAGTGCTGACTACATTATTCTTGATGGGCGTGGCGGCGGTACCGGGGCTGCTCCTGAAATGTTTAGGGACCATATCAGTGTGCCTACGATTCCTGCCTTGGCTCGGGCCCGCAGGTATTTAAACGAGCAAGGTGCAAGTGGTAAAGTGACATTGATTATTACAGGTGGTTTGCGTGTGCCCATGGATTTTGTTAAAGCCATGGCTTTGGGAGCCGATGGCGTTGCCATTTCCAATAGTGCAATGCAGTCGATCGGTTGTGTTGCTGCAAGAATCTGTAATACCAATAACTGTCCTGCCGGAATTGCCACCCAAAAAGCAGATTTGCGGCAGAGGTTGAACGTTGAAAAATCGGCTCATCAACTTAAAAACTTTTTTGAATCTTCAACCCTTTTGATGCAGGTGATGGCTCGTGCTTGTGGGCATGATGCGTTAAGAAAATTTACTCAAGAAGATTTAGCAACGTGGCACCGTGATATGGCATTATTAAGTGGTATCAGCTATTCAGGATTTATGCCGCCACCTACATAGTCTGCTAGCCCTAGGTCTTGCGATAGGTGGTAGAGATAGAGCAACTCATTTTTAGGGTTAACCACACCTAAGATTTACCTTCTGTTAGCCATAGGGTAAGCACTTTGGTTTCAGTGTATGATCTAAGGCTAGTTAGATAGTATCTACGATTTATTTGAGGTCACTAAGTATGGCAAACCTTCTAAGTAATAGCCCCCTGGTCATTCTTTTCTGGGTTGGCTTGTCTATGGCAAGCATGAGTCCAGTGGCTTTAGCTAACAATGTTAGCTTAACCACGCTGCACATCAGTGGCCCTGTGTATGCAATTATTGGTGAAACGGGAAACCGCAGTGCGAAGAATCTAGGTAATAATGCCAATTTTGGTTTTATTGTGGGTGATACAGGTGTGGTTTTAATAGACAGCGGTGCAGGCACTCATGCAGCAAAGGCCATTGAAGCCAAAATATTAGAAACTACGCCGTTACCTATTACTGTGGTAATTAACACAGGTGGGCAAGATCACCGCTGGCTAGGTAATGCTTATTTTGCTCAGCAAGGCGCACGTATTATAGCCAGTGTAGCGGCAGTGGCAGATCAAGACCAACGAGCAGGTGATCAGATTCAAGGTTTAATCGCAGCAACGGGTCAGGATCCAATGGACCAATTGGAAACTTTCACTGCGAAAGTGACCTTTGAGCAAAGTTATGTATTGAACCATGATGGCTTAGACATCAACATTAATCACTATGGTGCAGCCCATACGCCAGGTGATAGTTGGGTGTATATCCCTGCTTTGAAAGTTTTATTTTCAGGTGATATTGCCTATGGTGATCGCATGTTAGGGGTGATTGAAGTGTCTGATAGTCAGTCTTGGGTTGAAGTATTTGAGGCCATGGCTTTGTTACCTGCACAGCAAGTTATCCCTGGCCATGGTGCAGTAAGCACACTGGCTAAATTAGGCGAACAAACCTACAACTACCTAGTGCATTTGAGACTAGGTGTGGGTGAGTTTTTAGAGAATGATGGTGATTTAGCTGATATTCGCATGGTAGATCAGTCTGACTTTGATCACCTAATTAACTACGAAGGCATCGCTCCAGGCAATGCCTTACGCGTGTATGAACAGATGGAGTGGGAATAACCCATCATTAGCCAAGCTAATTTAACTTATTGGCTAAAGGATAGCGGTGGCTGCTGCTGCCCATAGCCTGTATCCCGCTCAAAACTGGCAGCTATTTGCAGCACTAAAAGATCTTCTCCTTTGCGGCCAGTAATCATGACTCCGTGGGGCATGCCGTCCTGAGTGAACCCACAAGGCACAACAATAGAGGGCAAGCCTAAAAGTGGAGCAAGGTAAAATGCAGACCAATCGCATAGGTTTTGGCCCACCGAATCTTTGGCCCCATAGGCTAGGCAGCTGTGAGCTGGAGTGATAATAACGCAGTGTTCTTGCATGTAGATCGCTGTATTCACGGCAAGCACTTCTCGCGCCCTGAACATGTCAAAAATTTGCTTTGCGCTCATGTTCATATAATGCTCAACATTGGCCTTAATGCTTGGCTTTACAGGTCTTCCTTTTAGGCAGTCTTCAAGCACTTGGGTAGGTAAACCTTTTACGTATCCATAGGCGTTAAAATCAGTGTAGAGCTGTCTATAATTGGGTCCAAGGTTTAGCGTTTCACTTGAAAGAGACAGTCCGCAGCCTTCAAATATGTGGCTGTGAGATTCAAATAATGCACTTATTTCAGGGGCCATATTGCGCCCCGAAAAAGCATGACACCAGGCTGCTTTTACACCCAGTGGCCGTTGATCTAGCGAGGTGACTGCAATGGGTTTACCAGCAGGATAGGGTGTTGCCGAACGAAGGTCGGGCCCATCGCACGCTTCCATAAATAAAGCTGTGTCTGTTACGCAGCGAGTAAAGACTCCTGCAGTGCTTGTGTTACCGTCGGCTAGAGAGCCAGGAGGCCCTGGAATACGACCTGAACTTGGACGAAAGCCTACACAATTGCCCCATGCTGCAGGCGAGCGCACCGAGCCTCCAATATCGCTGCCATCAGCCATGCACACCATGCCACTCATCAGGCTAGCTACTCCACCACCACCACTTCCGCTGGTGGTTTTTTCAAAGTTCCACGGATTGCGTGTAAGGCCAAAGATAGCATTAGTGGTACTGCCTCCAGAGGCGCAATCAGGGGTGTTGCTTTTACCCAAAATAACAGCGCCAGCAGCTTTCTCCCGCGCCACCACTAGGTCATCTTCTGTGGGAACATGGTTGGCAAAATGCACGTTACCTAAGGTGGTGCGAAGGCCACAGGTGGCAAACACATCCTTAACAGCAATAGGTAAGCCGTGTAGCGGCCCTATGGCTTTATCATGCCTAGCTAAGTGATGATCTGCGGCATCTGCTTGCTGACGTGCGGGTTCGAAGTTGAGGGTCACTAAGGCGTTAATAGATGGGTTGTATTTTTGGGTTTGAGTGATAAACAACTCGAGCAATTCACGGGCGCTTATTTGCTTTGCTAGCAGTTTACTTCGTAGCTTGTGGGCTGGCATAAAACAAAGTTCTGACATATCAATGTTCCTAGTGCGGTAGGCGTTATTTGGTCAGTGAGCTGCAGTTATGCTGAGCAACCTAAACAGGACACTTTTTAGTTAAAAGAACCAATATCAAAGTCTGATAATAGCTCAACCCCAGTTTTAGTAATTCGCACTTGTTGTTCTAGCTTTACACCTTCTTTTTCGCCCAAACCCCCAGTGTAGGATTCAACACACACCACCATGTTTTCATGGAAATATCCATCGTAGCCTACTTTCTCATAGTCTTGTGGGTGGTAAATACAGGGGTATTCATCGGCTAGGCCCACACCATGCACGGAACAAGAATACCGGTTTGGCGCGAAGCGTTCTGGTAATTTCCAAGCTTGATCAACAAAGTCTCGAAAGGCCAGGCCGTCTTTGAGTAAGCCCATGTTATAGGTAATGTGCTCCATGGCTATGTCGTAAATTTCTTCTTGCTTTGCGGAGGGTTTTTCGTGCCCTGCAATCCATGCCCGAGAAATATCTGCACAATAGCCATAGGGGCCAATAAGATCGGTGTCAAAAGAAACAATGTCTCCCTTTTGAATAATGGCGTCTGAACTTTCTTGCATCCATGGGTTGGTGCGTTCACCAGCGCTAAGAATACGGGTCTCAATCCATTCACCACCGTTGCGAATATTTTCAAAGTGTAAGTGGGCCCAAAGTTCATTTTCGCTGATGCCAGGCTCACAATGATCCCACATACGTTCCATGCCTTTTTGGCACACGGTAATAGTCCATTGCATCATTTGTAACTCTTCAGCAGATTTGATGCCACGAGCCTGCTCCATATATTTCATGCCATAGAGGGTTTCTATATCGTGTTTATGCAATTGCGCCATGCCTAGTTGTTCACAAATATCCACAGCAAGGCGTTTATTGCCGCCACCAAACTGCTTCATTAAAGAGGCAATGTCATCACCCCAACGAATAGCTTGTTCGGGCGCACGCTCACCTGCCGCAAAATAAGCCCATGCAATGGCTGGGCGGATTTCATCCACAGTAAGCTGCCCATTAGGTAGGCGCTTTCCATCGTGCAAGTGAGCACAGTTTTGGTAGTCAAATAACAGGGCAGGACCATCGGCAAATATAAGGGCGTAGCGAGATGGATTGTGCATGGTCCACAGTTGCATGTTGGAGGTATCAGTAGCGTAGCGAATGTTGCATGGGTCATATAACAACACTGCCGCAATATCGTTGTCCCGCAGCACCTGGCGGGTGCGCTCTAGACGATACTGCCGTGCTTTTCGTACAGTGGCTTCAGCTATGGGGTTGATCAGGGCGAGATCTGCCCCATCTTGGTTTAGATAACGTTTTTTATCATCAATCATACCTTTCACTCCCGCTTATTAGGCTGCTTTTGGTGTCTTTGTTTATGTATAAGTAGTGCATGACCAGGTTAAAAATATACGTCTACTCGATAAATTCCAAGTGTATGTAGACGACTTCATACTTTCATTAAGCGACTATTTGACCTATCCTTTGGCATGCTCCACAGTGGACGATACCTCCAACTAAACACCCACTTTATACTTTGGTAAACATATGACAAATAGCAGCTTATTAATAGTGCTTGGCAATCAATTATTCCCTTTGGAGAACATTAGAGCAGCCAAGGCAGGCGCCATTTTTATGGCAGAAGACCTAGGTTTATGTACTTATGAAAAACATCATAAATTAAAAATATTGATGTTTTTAGCTGCCATGCGTGAAAAACGAGATGAACTCCAAAGACATGGTATGTGTGTTGATTATGTATCCATAGAACAGCCAGAATTTGACCTGCCCTATGAAGAAAAATTGTTGGCCAGTGTTTTACAAGGTGATATTAGATCTTTGATCATGTTTGAAATCGAAGACAAGCCTTTTGAAGCGAGAGTGAAAGCCTTTGCTATGGGGCAAAATTTGCCTTTGACCATATTACCTTCTCCTATGTTTTTGCTAGCACGAGAAGAATTTTTGACCTTAAATAAGAAGTTTAAGGTGCTGCGCATGGGTAATTTTTATAAAGAAGTGCGGAAAAAGTTAAATGTGTTGATGGATGAAGATAACAAGCCCTTAGGTGGTCAATGGTCTTTTGATGAAGACAACCGTAAAAAAATTCCTAAAGGGTTAGTGCTACCTGAGCAATATGAGCCTAGTAAGTCAGTGTATGTTGAACCTTTGAAACAGATCATTGAGACTAAGTTTGCGGACCATCCTGGGCAAATGAGCGATGTATGGATGCCTATTAATCGTGATGATGCGTTAGAAAATATTGATTATTTTTTAAGGGTAAAGTTTGAAAATTTTGGTATCTACGAAGATGCCATTTTGCGTGAAGACACTTTCATGTTTCATAGTGCTATTAGCCCATCATTAAACTTGGGCTTGATCACCCCCCACGACATTATTGATAAAGTATTAACCTATACCGAACAAAACCAGGTGCCACTGAACTCTGTGGAAGGTTTTTTACGGCAAATTATCGGCTGGAGAGAGTTTATTAGGGGGGTGTATCAGCACCATGGAGAAACGCAGTTAAAGAGTAATTTTTTCAATTTTTCTGGCTCGCTAAATAGCAGCTGGTACTCTGGAGAAACGGGTATACCACCACTTGATGATGCAATTAACTTTTCTGATCGTTTTGGCTATACCCACCATATTAATCGACTTATGGTAATCTCTAACCTAATGACATTGTGCGAAGTTGATCCAAAAAATGTATATCGCTGGTTTATGGAAATGTATGTTGATTCTTCTGAATGGGTGATGACGCCCAATGTATTTGGTATGGGCACTTTTGCAGATGGCGGTATTTTTGCCACTAAGCCTTATATTTGTGGATCTAACTACATTTTAAAGATGAGTGATTATAAGAAAGGGGATTGGTGCAATACAGTAGATGGCCTTTACTGGCGTTTTGTTAGTCGCAATATGGGCATGTTGAAAAACAATCCGCGTCTGTCGTTTATGCGTAGCACCTTAGAAAAAATGAGCGAAGAGCGAAAAACGCTCATTTTTGCATGTGCTGAAGACTTTATAGCCACACATTGCTCCCATTAATATGTATGCCCTTACTCCAATGTCGTAGTTCATTTTTTTGCTATGTCGGTTATCATTACAACCTAATTTTTCTGACTGATTGAGTATGATTTTATGAGCTACGCCGCGTCGTATAAACAGGCCCTCACACAACCTGCTGCCTTCTGGCAGCAACAGGCGCAGCGCCTTTCTTGGTTTCAAACGCCTACCCAATCAGTAGACATAAGTGAGTCGCCCACGGGGCGCTGGTTTGGTGATGGTGTGATGAATACCTGTTACATGGCACTAGATCATCATGTGTCTAATGGTCGTGGTGATCAGGTGGCCATTCATTATGATTCTCCGGTGACAGGCACTAAGTCTAGCCTCACTTATAGTGAACTATTACATCAAGTGGCTCTTTTTGCTGGTGCTTTAAGGGAACAGGGTGTGGCTAAAGGTGATCGTGTGGTGATCTATATGCCTATGGTGATGGAAGCGGCCATTGCTATGCTTGCCTGTGCCCGTTTAGGTGCAGTGCATTCAGTAGTCTTTGGTGGTTTTGCTGCGGCTGAGCTTGCTGTGCGTATTGATGATGCAAAGCCTACCGCCATCATTAGTGCTTCTTGCGGTATTGAAGTGGCTAAAGTGATTGCCTATAAGCCTTTGTTAGATGAAGCCCTAGAGATCGCTGAACATACAGTAAAAAGTGTGGTGATATTGCAAAGGTCACAATTGGCCGCCACATTGCAACCTGGCCGTGACCACGACTGGTTAGACATCATGGCCACGGCCACACCTGTTGAAGCTGTGCCAGTAAAAGCGACAGATCCTTTGTATATTCTTTACACCTCAGGCACCACAGGCAAACCTAAAGGTGTGGTGCGAGACAATGGTGGGCATGCTGTGGCTCTAAACTACAGTATGAAAGCGATCTATAACATGCGTGCTGGTGATGTGTTTTGGGCTGCATCAGATGTGGGTTGGGTAGTAGGCCATTCTTACATTGTGTATGGTCCACTGTTCGCAGGTTGCACTTCTATTTTATATGAAGGCAAGCCGGTGATGACTCCAGATGCTGGTGCCTTTTGGCGAGTAATAGAAGAGTATAAGGTGAAAGCTGTTTTTTCTGCACCTACGGCTTTTCGTGCGATTAAAAAAGAAGACCCTACGGGTGCGTTGTTGAAAAATTACGACATTAGCAGTTTAGAAACCGTGTTTATGGCAGGTGAGCGATTAGACCCTCCTACTTATGATTGGGCGCTAGAGACTATTGGTAGGCCAGTAGTTGATCATTGGTGGCAAACAGAAACCGGTTGGTCTATTTGTGCTAACCCAGTTGGTTTGGATAAATTGCCAGCCAAGCCTGGTTCTTCTGCAGTGGTTATTGCTGGTTATGATCTGCGTATATTGTCTGATGAAGGTGAAGAAATTGGTAATAACCAAAAAGGTAACATCGTCCTTAAACTACCTCTGCCTCCAGGCTGTTTAATTGGCATTTGGGGAGACGATGATCGTTTACACGACTCTTATCTAAAAGAGTTTCCTGGCTACTTTAGCTCGGGTGATGGTGGTTATCGAGATGATGATGGCTATGTGTTTATTATGGGTCGCACCGATGATGTGATTAATATTGCAGGTCATCGATTATCTACTGGTGAAATGGAAGAAGTGGTGGGTGCCCACACTATGGTCGCTGAGTGTGCTGTAGTGGGTGTAAAAGACGAATTAAAAGGCCAGTTGCCCATGGCTTTGGTCTTGCTTAAGGCAGGCGCGCAAATTGATGAAACCCAGCTGGGTAAAGATATTGCAGGTATGCTGCGTAAAACGATAGGCCCTATTGCCGTGCTCAAGAGTGCACACATTGTGTCGCGCTTGCCAAAAACCAGGTCAGGTAAGATTTTGCGTAAAATTATTCGTAATATCGCCAATGGAGAAGACTATGTGGTGCCATCCACTATTGATGACCCTGCAAGCTTAGATGAGATTCGTGCGTTAGTTGTGAGTAAGTAATATAGAACAATGCTGGTTTACCTGTGCTTGTAACAGGTTTTTAAAGTGGGCGAATGGATAGGTTTTTATGTTGGCCACTTTGCCTGCGTCATCCAACAGACGCACCTGAATAATGCTTTCTAGATGAGGATTGGTTTCAAATTGAGACACTTCATTTTTGCTCATGGGCCCGCCTTGCAATTGTAATGAATGCACAGAAGCTTTGGAGAGCTGTGAAAAATAGGTCGCTCGCGTAGCACAAAGGTATCGTTTTGCGGCGACGTGATAACGCACACATGCAGTGACCTTTTCTGGAAAGAATGCTTCTAGTACTTTAGCGCCATAGATTTCATGCTGCAGATCATGTGTGTCATCCATAGAAAAAGTGCCAAAGTCATTAGTGAAATGGCCAATGTCGTGTAAAAGAGCAGCCGCGATTACCGCCTCTGAATATCCTTGGTGCTGCCCAAGAGAAGCCGCTTGCAGCATGTGCTGTGCCATAGTGACAGGTTCACCTAGGTATTCTTGGGCACCACTGTGTTCAAAAATGTTAGACAAATGCGCCACAATAGTTTTTGGTGTCAGCTGGTTAAATTGATTATCCATGGTGATTTCCTAAAGCTGTTAACACACTGTGTTGGGCTTTATTAAGAACTTCTAAACGTGATAACAAACCATCCATGTCAGCGTAACAGCCCTGCAACCAACGTGTGCCTGCTCCCGAAAATGCCTTACGAGCGTGGAGCACCCGGGTGTTGTCAATCACAAAACAATCACCAGGGTTAAGCCTAAAGCCTATTTCTAAGGTGGGGTCGTTAATAATCTCTCCCAAGCGCCGATATGCTGCGTAATAGTCTGCCATATGCTCAAATGGAATGTCAGTGAAGGGTGCTGCAGAGCGATTATTAAAGCGTATGCCTTGTAACTGGCCGTCTGCTGATAATTCAATGATTGGGCGTTTAGATTGCAAGCAAACATCTTTTTTCCCAGCATATTCAAAGCGTGCGCAATAGCGACTTAGTAAATCAAAACCATGGGGGTTTTCTTTGCGTAATTGAGTTACAGCCATAAACCCATCCACTAAAACATTATCTCCCCCAGGCGCAGAGCTCTGTAGACAATAAAGCACTTGAATAGTGGGCACAGGATCACGGTAAGGGTTGTCGGTGTGGGCTTGCAGTGCTAAGCCCGTATATGCAAGGTTGGTTGGTTTTTCTTCTACTCTCACCTCAAAAATATGACCGTAGTTAGTTTCGCGAAGGTGGCCAAATAAGTCGACGACTTGAGTTACCGCACCAGGTGTCACTGGGCCATTATTGAGCTTGGCAAAGCCAAAGCGAGCAATGCTACTCAGCCATGTTTGCAGTGCTTTTGGAGACGCTGAAACGGTATCAAAATCGCCTTCTTGAAGATCGTCCATTAGACCACTGTCCCATAGTGTTTGAGAATCTTTGTGCCTCCCTTTAATGCAATGAGTTGGCTTATCATAGGCATGGGTTATCAGCCAGTCTAATGGGTAATCTATGGTTTTATCTTCTGGCATGAAGGTGATGATTAAAGTGTTGTGAACAAGCTTTGCATGGCTTATGTAAGTGGTGTCATTGATATCTTGTAAGGCGATCAAGCGTTGTCCATTAGCTGTGCTTCTGGTGTCTTTGTCTAGTGCGTTGTCTCGTAACCAAATAGCATGAAACCGGGTGACAGTGGTGTCAATCGTCAGGCTAATAAACTCGCCTTTGGCGCAGATCGTGACAGTATTCATGCAGCCCTCATTTTCAAGTTAGATAAAATCGAAAACTGGTAAACTTATAATCTGCAGCTAAACCAATGATTTAGGGTTGCACCCATATCAAAGTAGCTGGCCTTTAAACGGCTATAGGTTTCAGGTTTTGGGGTTGTGATTGCCACGGGCAACAGACTCTCATCGCCAGTGATGGCCCAGTTGGCCGCAGCTTTGCCAAATAATGTGCCAGGGCCAATGCCTCGGCCACTATAGCCGTATAAACGAATGCCGTTAGGGCCAATGGGGGTGATTTTTGGTAAATGGTCTGTTGTCATCGCTATCTGACCATCCCACATATAATCAAACGTATACTCTTTAATTTGTGGAAATAAGTAGTGGAGTTTACGATGCGCCCAATTTAGGTGGGTCTGCTTAGATTTGCTGCTCAACGAACCAACGCCACCAATGATTAAGCGCCCACTGTTATCCATTCTAAATGATGACATTACCTGATTAGTGTCCCAGCACCCTTCACCATTAGGTAACACACTGTCTCTTTGTGAAGGTGTTAACGGTTGGGTGGCAAATTGGACATAATTAACATTAGTGAAAGATTTGCTAGGTGATAAAAGTGAGTCATAGGCGTTAGTGGCATGGATTAGTTTGTTGGCAGTAATGCTGCCATTTTCTGTTTTCACTAACCAGTGTTGGCCATTATGCTGATAAGTTAGAGCTGGAGAATAGGTATGGATAAAGGCTCCAGCCTTAGTGGCTGCCTGGGCCAGACCTAATGCATAACTAAGCGGTTGAAGTGTGCCTGCTCTTAAATCTAGTAATGCGCCTAAAAAGCGTTTTGATCCAGTGCGTTGCTCAGTATCAGCTGCTCCTAGTAATGAGACGGGTGCGTTGCGAGCTTTTTGTTGGGCAAGGCGAGCTTTGAGTTGGTTTAATCCAGCGCCATTGTTGGCACAATGTAAAGTGCCACTTTGCAGTGGGTCACAGCTAATTTGGTGTTTTTTAATGAGAGAGAATACCAACTCTGGCGCAGCGGCCAAAGCATGGTTAAGCTTTGTTCCAGCGATGTATCCCAGGGTTTTTTCTACTTCATCAGGGGGAGTCCACAAGCCTGCATTAACTAAGCCTACATTTCTACCAGAGCCGCCGTGACCTATACCTTGGGCTTCTAGCACCCTTACGGACATGCCTCTTTGGGCGGCATAAAGTGCAGCACAAAGCCCACTATAGCCAGCACCAATAATAACAAGGTCACTGTGTTCATTGGTGGTAAGAGGTGATGTTTGTGCTGTGGCAGTGGTATCAGCATGCCACAGGTTTTGTGTGCTAATTAACATTTCTATCAAAACCCTTTAGATGAAAGCTTATAGTCTGAGCATCAGCTTTATGATGGTATCAAACGTTTTCCCATAAGGTGGATACATCAAAGACAAGGATGAAAAGCGCGCTTGTTTAAAAATGGGTCTAAGCTTGCTCATGGTCAAAAACCCTTCTACGCCATGGTATTGCCCCATACCACTTTCACCTATACCACCAAATGGCATGTCGTGCTGGCCTACATGAAGTGCTGTGTCATTGAGGCATACGCCACCAGATCGCGTATTGTTGATGACCGTTTCTTGCATTTTTTTGTCATCACTAAATAAATACAGGGCTAATGGTCTATCGTGCTTATGAATATAGTCCAACACTTCATCGATATGACTATAGGTCATAATCGGTAGTATGGGGCCAAATATTTCTTCACGCATCACCTGCATAGTGCCTTTGACTTGGGTGAGTACTGTAGGGGGAAACTTTCGATTAGCGTCATCAGACACACTGTTAGGCACAAGATTAGTAGCTATTGCCCCTTGTTCAATAGCTTGGGCAAGGGTGCTTTTGAGCCTTTGGTAGGCTCTTTCATCTATGATGGAGGTGTAATCATTGCTTTGGATGTTTGGGTAACGTTTGCTCACAATGGCCTTTGCCGCAATGACAAATTCATCTACTTTACCTTCTGGCAAAAATACATAATCTGGTGCCACACAGGTTTGTCCTGCGTTTAAATATTTTGCAAACAACAGCCTTTGTGCTGCTTTTTCAATTGAATAATCAGGTGCAATAATGGTTGGTGATTTGCCACCTAGCTCTAAGGTAACGGGGGTTAAATTTTCTGCGGCAGCCCGCATGACTTGGCGTCCAGTGTTTCCAGAACCTGTAAAAACCAAGTGGTCAAAAGGTAGCGCTGAAAATTCTGAGCCCTTGGCCCCTTGCACAATAGTGAGTGCGTCTGGTGAAAACCTTTCGCTTACTAACCTGTGCATTAATTGACTAAGGTGGCTGGAATTAGCGGCCATTTTGATCATGCAACGATTGCCTGCAGCCAGTGCTCCAATAAGAGGGCTAATGCATAGAAATAATGGGTAGTTCCAGGGCACTACGATACCCACTACACCTAAAGGTTGGGGTATCACTTTGTTTTGAGAACCCAAAAGCCAGATCGACGTTGATCGCTTTTGTGGGCGCATCCACTTTTTTAAATGTTTGCTAGCGTATCGAATGCCATCAATGCACAAAAACAATTCTGCCAATTGTGTTTCTTGATGTGCGCGGTGACCAAAGTCAGCAGAGATGGCCTCTGCAATAGCGTGCTGATTATCTTTTAAAATATGAAACAAGGCATCAAGGCTAGCTAGTCTTTGCATTAAACTAGGGATACCTTGGGCATAGTAGGCCTGAGTTTGTGCGTCTAAAAGGCTACGCAAATGTTGCTCGGTCACAGGCATGGGTGGGTGATAAATGTTCATGGGGTTTATGCTTCGCCGTGATGGTATATAAGTCTGTACTGAATCATAAAGCCAAGGCTGCTGTGCATGCAATAGTTTCTATAAGAAGGACCGGCAATGGTTTGCCACGAAAGCTTTATTTTAATAAATTTCATATAAAAAACAATGAGTTATTTTGTTTGGCATGATCTGTGCTCTGTACACTGTCACAAAGCAGAATTGTTAGAGGCCAAAATGGATAAGATGATCTTTACCATGCTTAACAGCATGATGAACGTACAGAAGAAACAAACCAACAACGCGCACGAAATAGCCAATGCCGTGACCCCTGGTTTTAAAACGTCTTTTAGCGAGCAGACTAATTCTTATGATGTGCACATCCCAGGTGCCCATAATGCTAGAGCGATGCCAGTATCCAAAGCCAATAACGTGGTTGATATGAACCCAGGGGCACTGATAATGAGTGGCAGAAAATTAGATATTTACGTTAATGATTTAGGGGCTATCGCAGTACAAGGGCCAGAAGGACAGAACCTTTATACTCGTCGTGGTGATTTATCAGTGTTGGCCAATGGCGCTTTAGTAACAGGAAATGGGCACTTGGTGCTAGGTGATAATGGACCTATTACACTCCCGCAGGGAAGTCATGTATCAATTGCTAATAATGGCACTGTTAACATGATTCCCCCAGGGGGTATCCAAGAAGAGGCAATAGGGCGAATAAAACTAGTGGACACAAAAAACCAAAACTTACTCATGCGTAAAGACGGACTCTTTCAATTGGCCACTGGCGAATTACCAGCTAGTGCTAATGTGAGTGTTACATCTAAAGCGTTAGAAAGCAGTAACGTTGATGTAGTGGGGGCCATGGTAAAAATGATCACCTTGTCTAGACAATATGAAATGGCTGTCAATATGATCAAAAATGCCCGAGAAGTGGATGCCTCCAGCGCATCTACCATGCGGTTAAATTAATATTTAAATAGGAGAGTTCTATGGATTCCTCATTATGGGTTGCTAAAACAGGCTTAGATGCTCAACAAAGGCGTATGACCGTAGTGGCCAACAACCTGGCTAACGTAAATACTACCGGTTTTAAGAAAGACCGAGCAGTGTTTGAAGATTTACTTTATCAAATCATACGCCAGCCTGGCGCACAAATGGAGCAAGATGCTAATTCGCCCACTGGTTTAGTGCTTGGTACGGGTGCACGAGTTGTGGCGACAGAAAAAATTCATAGCCAAGGGAATATGATTCAAACTGATAATGCACTGGATCTGGCCATAAACGGTGAAGGTTTTTTACAGACGTTGCGTGCTGATGGCACAATTGGCTATACGCGAGATGGCTCATTAAAGTTGAATAACTTAGGTCAATTGGTCACTGCTAACGGCAACTTGCTTCAGCCTGCAATCAGTATTCCCAATAACTCTCGATCCATTACTTTCGGTAAGGATGGCACAGTAAGTGTGCAAACATTTGAACAGCCAACTGCTCAAGTGGTGGGTAATGTTCAAATAGCTAATTTCATCAACCCTGCGGGGCTTCAAGCTATGGGTGGTAATAGTTATGTAGAAACCACTGCTAGTGGGGCTGCACAGGTGATGACGCCTTCAGAAAATGGTGCAGGATCGTTGGTGCAGGGCTCTCTAGAGGCCTCTAACGTTAACGTTGTAGAGTCTATGGTTAACATGATTGAAACCCAGCGGGCCTATGAAGTGAACTCTAAAGCTATCGCTGCGGCAGACGGAATGCTACGTTTTGTTAACAACAACCTTTAATAATCCGTTTGGAACTGTGAGTAAGATATATGGGTAAGCTAATCAGTACATTTACACAGGCACCAAAATTGACTTTGCTAGCCCTGAGCTTTTTATTGATAAACGCATGTGCCAGCAAACCTATGCCAGTTAAGACAAGTGATTTTTCACCAGTATTACCTCCGGTTCCTATTGAAAAAACAGTAGCTGATGGCTCTATTTATTCTGGTGGTATAAATGATGGATTGTTTGGAGACCGGAAGGCTTATCGCGTGGGTGATATCATCACCATTATCTTACGTGAGAAAACCATGTCTCAAAAAAGTGCGAGTAATGTGACATCGCGCACCTCTCAAAATAACGCATTATCTGCCAGCCAAATTGCAAAATTTGGCACGCCAGGCTCTTTGCTACTGCCCTCTGACACTAACATGGGTAACACAAGTATTGGCAATACAGGCAACGGTAGTACATCCCAATCGAACACCTTGGGGGGGGATATTTCAGCGACTGTAGTGCGGGTGCTAACTAATGGCAATTTAATCATTCGAGGTGAAAAAATGCTCACACTTAATGATGGCAATGAGTACATTCAAATTTCGGGTATGATTCGCTCAGAAGATGTTCAACCAGACAATACAGTATTGTCCAAACGTATTGCCAACGCCGAAATTAGCTATAGCGGCGATGGAGACTATGTCGACGCTACGAAGGCTGGTTGGGGCACCAAATTATTTTATAAGGTTTGGCCGTTTTAGCTAGCTCTGGCTAGCTGGATCAACCGCTTTGGTCTCTGCTGGCTCTCACCTGCATTGATGAAGCTTAATATTGCCGTCTTGGGAACAAAGTGAAGCAATCAAAATTTTAGCAACTCATAACGTTGAACAATCCAAAAATAATTTATAAAGTCCTAAAGTTCCTCACCCGTGAGCCGATAGTTAATCCAAAGGCTATTCCAACCCGGCCTGAGTCGAGCGATTTTTAAGCTCGAAAATCGTTTAGAAATAGGGTCGGTCTACTTACTTTAGGAGCATTATCATGAGCATGGTAATTGGAACAAACGTAGCATCTTTAACAGCACAACGTCATTTAACTTCGTCACGGGCTGAAATGGAAACTTCCATGGAACGCTTATCTTCAGGCAAACGTATTAACTCTGCCATGGACGACACTGCTGGTATGGCCATTGTTAATAGAATGGACGCTCGAGTAACAGGTCTTAACCAAGGTATTAGAAACGCTAATGATGGTATTTCTATGGTTCAAACCACAGAAAGTGCATTAAAAGAAGTAAGCAACATTCTTAATCGAATGAAAGAGCTTGCAGTTCAAGCTTCAAGTGGCACATACACTGCTAGCGACTCTGCCTCAATGGATAATGAATTTAGCGCTTTATCAGCCGAGATCACACGTATTTCTGACTCCACAAATTTTAATGGCCGTGGAGTACTTAGTACAAATGAAACGGTTTCTTTCCAAGTGGGCTCCAGCAACCATGCAAGCGATAGTCTCTCTGTTGGCATAAAAGACATTGACTCAAATACAGTTGGATCTGTGACTGGGGATGGTGCTGACCATCAAGGAACTCTTGCTGTCACTACTGCGGCCGCAGAAGCAGATGAAGAAGTATCCACACAAACGATAGCAACTGCCGATGTTCTAGCAGGCGATATACTATCTGTTAAGGTTGAAGGAACTACATACACCCAAGCCTTTGACACCGATGCCGAAACGACAATGACAGCCCTGGGTGTGAAAATAGCAGCAGGCGAGGGCAAAGTAGGAACAGCAGAAACGGCTGTCGATGGGGATGACATTGTCCTAACGATTACCGCAGCCAATGCAGACGAGGCGATAGCTCAAGTTGCAGTCACTTCATCCAAGTCACTAGAGTCTCAGTCTTTAAGCAGTCAGGCTAGCTCTTTAAATGCCATAGCTAGCGTAGATCAAGCCATTGCGGATGTGAGTGAGCACCGTGGCACCTTAGGAGCCGTGGCCAACAGGTTAGAGTATACAGCCTCAAACTTGATGACTCGTTCTGAAAACCAAAGTGCGTCTAAATCACTTATTGAAGATGCAGACTTTGCCGTTGAATCAGCCAACCTTGCTAAATCACAAGTGTTGCAACAAGCAGGCACAGCCATGCTTGCTCAGGCTAACCAATCTAGCCAAAGCGTCTTGTCTTTACTTCAGTAGATTATGGAGCAAGATAATATTCAAGGTAGTAGCGTTATTGCTACCACCTTGAATTTAATGCACTAAAGGAGGGGAGTATGATGAGTGAACTAACCCCTACCATCGTACCTAATGTAAACCATCACCAGTCTGGTTATATGCAGACTCAGCCTAAATCAGTTGATGCTTCTACCGCAGTGATTGGCGCACCAAAAGTAGAAGTTGATAGAGAACCTTTGTTATCTACTCAAGATCTACAAGACAAAATAGGCCAGCTAAATGAACTGATGGTATCTGGCAAAAGAGCTGTTTTTTTTACTGTGGATGCAGCCACAGGTAAAGATGTGGTCACAGTCACCAACCTAACTACAGGAGATCTGATCCGACAAATACCGACTGCTGAAGCATTAAAGGCAATGAAAAATATGGACACAATGATGGGGCTCATATTTAACCAAAAAACCTAAATCGTTATCGGCTGTGTCTTGCTAAAATGCGTGTTCACTTTTGCATATTGATGTGAATGTATAGATTAATTAACAAATGGCACGCTTTTTGCTTTTTGTTATATAAAGTTTATGGTTTTATATTTTCCGGCAATGATTGGCCACTTTAATGCAGAGGGTATTATGAACACAGATTATTTAACAGCCTTAGGCGTTGGTGCAGGTTTTGATACAAAAGCGATTGTTACAAGCCTTGTTAACGCAGATAAGGCGGGTAGGCAAAGTTCAATCGATCAAAGCTCAGCCAAAGTAGATGCAAGCATTTCAGGTATGGCTCAACTAAAATCGGCGATGAAAACCCTGCAAAGCGCTTTCCAAAGAGTTGATGATAAACGCGACTTTAACTTTTCCTCCTTAACTAACTCCGCACCTCAAAACCTCAACGCCACCTTTGACGCCAGCACATCAGTTTCTGGCACTTATAAAGTTGGCGTTACTCAATTGGCACAAAACGAAGTGGTACAAAGCGTTAGTTACACTAGCCAAACGGCAGATCAAAATAGTGGAGTGCCAGCAAACATCATTATTCAATTGGGCAGTGGGCAACCAGAAACAGTGTCCCTTGATGCAGGTTCGGTATCCCTTGGCAGCTTGGTTGCCGGCATTAACGCATTGAATGCTGATGTCACAGCACGTTTAGTAGAAACCAGTATTGGAGTTTATCGTGTGCTGGTGGAGGGCCCTCAAGGCGGTAGTAGTCATTTAACCATTTCAGACACGGTATTTGGTTTGTCTGAAACACAGAATATTTTGCAAGCAGCGCAAGATGCCAGTGTGTCGATCAACGAACTTGTGATCCAACGGCCAACTAATGAAATAAGTGACGTTATACCTGGCCTTAAACTTAATCTCACAGCGGTGACTAATGAGGATGTTGTGTTGTTGGTGGGCAGGGATACCAGTGTGGCTAAAGCTGCGATTACAAACTTGGTAAAGGCTTACAATGCATTTGATAGCGTCATGGACGAGTTAACTAGCGGTGACGGTATATCCAATGATGCCGGGAGTTTAAAATCTGACTCCGGTATAAAAGCGATTAGGCAAACGGTTAGAGATTTTCTCACTAGTAGTAGTTCAACTCCCGGAGAAATTAAGAACAATTTTGCAACGATTGGTATTTCTTTACAAAAAGATGGCCTATTAAAAGTGAATGATGCGGTGTTAGGTGAATCTTTATCCACTAGCTATGATGATATTATCCTAATGTTTAGTGCCAATAGTAATGATCAGTCTAGGTTTAGTAGTGACCCACGGGGTATTGCTGGAGATGTAGTAGACCAAATAGACAAGTATTTATCTTCTAGCGGCATCGTGACCACCCGTGATGCAGGATATTCGATTAAGAAAACCCATTTGCTTGAAGAACAAACAGCGCTTGATAGACGAATGGAAGCTGTCAAAGAACGATATACCCAACAATTTAGCACCATGAGTAAGATTATTGACGAAATGAAGTCGACCCAAGATTATTTAAAAACACAACTGGAAAATCTCCCCTTTAACTCAAAAAATAATTAGCTAGTTGTTAAGGATTTTATTAAGTTTGTTTCAAAGTGGTCGATAGAAATAATGACTTAAAATAAATATTTAGAGACTCAAATATGAATGCACACACGGCTTTGGCTCAATATAATAAAATGAAAAATGACACGCAAACAATCTACGCGTCACCCCATCAATTAGTATTAATGCTATTTGATGGAGCCATTGAAGCTTTAAGTATGACTGTTGGTGCTATTAGACAGGAAAATATTGAGTTAAGGGCCAAACAGAGCACTCGTGGGATCACTATTATCAATGGTATGCGTGATTGTCTAGACATGGAAGCTGGCAGCGATCTTGCCGATAACCTTTATTCCTTATATATGTATATGGCACAGGAATTGCTAACAGCTGCGCTTAAGAATGACATTGATACCATTGAAAATATACAAGTAATGTTAAAGGATATTCGAGGGTCTTGGGAAAAAATCCCGCTAGGTATGCATTATATGCAAAAAGTCACTTAAGTTTTTGGAGCGGACTGCTTCAGTTAAGACTCATTTTCCATAAGTGGTTCGAGCCACTAGTTTTTAATAGTAATATGCGCTTATTTTAATCTCGTATTATAGTGCTATTATTATACTATTTTAGAAAAAGCTAATAGTTAACTTGCGCTCTATTGAATATGTCGGTAGGTTGGATTTTCGGCAATTCAGGCACCGTTACATGTCAATCACAGATTCATTATTATTAGGCCATTCAGCGTCTATGCAACAAGTTAAACGACTCATTATGCAAGTTGCTAACTCCAATGCATCTGTGCTTATAATTGGCGAGTCAGGCACAGGCAAAGAGCTTGTTGCTAAAGCTTTGCATCAAGAATCTAGTCGCCGTAACTACTCCTATGTGCCAATAAACTGTGGAGCTATACCCGCAGAGCTTCTTGAGAGTGAATTGTTTGGCCATGAAAAAGGTGCATTTTCTGGTGCATCGAGTGCTAAAAAAGGTCGCTTTGAACTCGCTCACAAAGGCACTTTGCTACTTGACGAAATAGCTGAAATGCCACTAAGTATGCAAGTCAAGCTGTTGCGAGTGTTGCAAGAACAGGTGATTGATAGAGTAGGTAGCGAAAAACCACGCTCCATTGATGTTCGTATTGTTGCGGCCACGCATCAAAACTTAGCTGATTGTGTAGCTGCACGAGATTTCCGTGAAGACCTGTATTATCGACTCAATGTTTTTCCAATTACCATGCCACCGCTAAGGGAGCGTGGGGAAGATATCCTCTTACTGTGGGATTTTTTTGCTAAACAATTGTGCCCCAAAGATGAGGTGCCTTTGTCTCTTTCTCCTTGTGCGGCTAACGAACTCATGCATCGCCCCTGGAAGGGCAATTGCCGTGAACTTCGAAACCTAGTAGAGCGCATGAGTATCTTATATCCAAACAGTGAAATCACCTTAAGCAATCTGCGTCCAGTTGAGCCATTGCGCATAACGGATATGATATCAGTGGACTCTCAAAAAGAACTACAACTTCACCCGCAACCGTTAGGGAGGGCACCCTCAATAATGAGTGATGCTTCATCTAGCGCACTGGCGCCTGTTGCAGAGACGCCCCAGCCGGCTTCGGCCAAAACTTTAGCAGAAAACCTAGTATCAAGTATAGATATCAAGAAGGGATGCGACCTTAAACAGCAGATCGTTGAGGTGGAAACCCTGCTAATCCAGCAAGCGCTTGACGCCACTTTTGGCAATGTCAGCAAAGCTTCACAATTGTTGGGTGTCAGGCGAACGACGTTGATAGAAAAAATTAAAAAGCATCCATTGAATGATGTCAGTTAACAGTGACGTAATTTCGTCAATCCTTTCTATACAGCCAAGCTCTTCTACATAAAATCCTTTATAAACAATAACCTGATTGTATTATTTTTTTGTGGCATCAAAATTGCAATCACATTTGTGAGTAGTTTATACGCCCCTTGGCAAACCACAAATGGAATCACAGATGGCCAATCCCATAGCAACAGTTGCATTACTTGATAGCCAAAGTACAGGCCTAGATATGCTGAGTGAAATAGTTGGTCAGGCTGGAATGCGGGTGTTGCCAGCCCAAAATTTGAACGAGCTGTCCATTTTGCTAGGCCGCAATCAGGTTGATTTGCTAGTAATTACCGCCACCACAATGGCTACACCGCTAATGAACGTGTTTAAACAACTAGCAGACACTCTTCAAAGGGCCACTGTGCTGGTGCTTGTTGAGTCTAATGACGTCCCCAAAGCTGTAGAGGCGATGGCTTTAGGGGCTAAGAATGTTTTCCCTCTACCCATCGAACCAGGTCGGTTCAAACGCTATCTAAATCAACTTTTAGCTACTGCACCTGAGGGTTTTATCTGTCGTGATATTCGCAGTCAACAACTGCTGGCTCTGTCTGAACGTGTAGCACAAACGGATGTCACGGTGCTCATTGGCGGGGAATCTGGAGCAGGTAAAGAAGTTTTAGCAAAACACATTCACCAATCGTCAACCCGATCTGAGGGTGAGTTTGTTGCTGTTAACTGTGCTTCTATTCCAGAAACTATGTTGGAAGATATGCTTTTTGGTCACGAAAAGGGGTCGTTTACTGGCGCTCATCAACGTTATTTAGGACTCTTTGAACAAGCTCAAGGAGGCACGTTATTTTTAGATGAAGTAGGTGAACTACCCTTTTCTTTACAAGCCAAACTATTGAGGGTGTTACAAGAAAAGGAACTTAAACGGTTAGGCGGCACTGAAGTGATTAAGCTAAACGCCCGTATTATTGCAGCCACGAACCGCAACCTACAAAAAGAGGTGCTTGATAAGCGTTTTAGAGAAGACCTTTACTACCGGTTAAACGTATTTCCTCTTAAGTTATTGCCGTTAAAGGATAGAGCCCGCGATATCCTACCTATTGCTCAATTTTTGTTACAACGTCACCTTGGCACTATGGGCGCCATGGCAATTAATACTCAATTTGACGCAGCGGCGATAGATTTTTTGCAAGCCTACGCTTGGCCTGGAAATGTGCGCGAATTAGAGAATGTGATTCAACGAGCGCTAGTGTTGAGTGTAGGTGGAGTGATCGGATTAGAACACCTGTTGGTCGATGGTGGGCTAGATGACTTCATGCAACAAATTCCAAATTTGGGTTGTGTAAAAAGCGTTCCCTCAATTGCCCAAGTATCACCCCAGGTAGAGCAACACCAGCAACAAGATTTTCATCAGGAATATCAGGCAACGGGCACAGATGGTGGTTTTATGGGACAAGACTCACTCAATCGAGGCTTGTCCGAAGTTTCAAGAGAAAGCGAACAAAAGATGATTCTCACTACCCTTGGCCGCCTCAACGGCAGTCGCAAGGATGCTGCTCTTGAATTAGGTATTAGCCCTCGTACCTTGCGTTACAAACTCGCTAAGATGAAAGATCTTGGCATGGCCATACCAAGCTAAAGAGCAGAATAATATGAATGTAAATAATACAAACTCAATGCAGGGCATGATAAATCAGATGCGTATCATGGCCAGCCAATCCCAATCCCAAGCCCAGCCTCCGTTGACAGGTGTTGACAGTATCGGCCAAGTCGACGGGGCGCCTAGTTTTAGTGAAGCCTTATCCACTAGCCTCAAGGCCGTAAATGAAACTCAAATGACAGCCAAGATGATGGCAGAAGCCTATGACAGGGGTGCAGATATTCCTTTAGCAGATGTGATGCTAAGTATGCAAAAGTCCTCAATGGCGTATCAGGCAACGCTGCAAGTAAGAAATAAAGTGCTTTCAGCTTATCAAGATATTATGAAAATGCCAGTCTAATAATGGCCCAGCTCCAATAATCAACAGATTAAAGATAATAGTTTAGGATCACCCCATGGCAGAAACATTAATCAATGAAGCGGCGTTAAAACTTGGAGCCGTCAATCCTAGGCAATCCGCCCCACTGGGCATGTGGGCTGAGTTTCTGGCACAGCCAGCAATCCGTCGCACCTTACCTT
>Ga0308004_10000185_pt1 | contig 30579 bp, 44 predicted proteins | sample Neamet38_FD_203156 | JGI IMG/M metagenome (GOLD analysis project Ga0308004, IMG submission 203156) | Marine microbial communities from water near the shore, Antarctic Ocean - #38 | ecosystem: Environmental > Aquatic > Marine > Unclassified | place: Southern Ocean | collected 2014-06-06 | reverse complement strand
CACTTCAGGGAATATGGCGGTTTCTGGTAATGTTCATGTTTTCGTTGAATACATGTCTCCAACCTCAGGTGGTGGAGTACATGCAATTGCCCATAATGGTGACGCACTAGCTACGTTTGGATATTAATCATTTTATACGGTACTATTATTCATCATACATGTCAAGCTCGGGGTAATAATGGGGATAAACCTGACTGCGATCAGATCTGTACCACCATGCAATAAGCTCATTAACATGAAACATATCCTCGTCAGACACAGCTGGGTGATTTTTATCTAAATAATCTGCAATATGCCATTGTGTTTCTCTTATCATTCCTTTGGTAATGTAACCTTCATATGAAATTTCAAACTCCTCGTGTATTTCTTTATATGTAGGTATCGTCCGAACACCTGCATCTAAATAAATCTTGACAACTGTTCGAATCATCTTTTTAACAATATCGTTAGACATTTATAAATAATTTATATTTAAGTATCGTAAAAAAAACACATGATGCATCAGGATATGAATGTACCCAAATCTTTCTAGAACCATTTTTTTAGGAGCGTCCCAGACTGCTAAAAAAATTGTGGAGTTATAATAACAAGTTGTCCATGACTAATATCAACACATTCCAGGGCCAAGTCGGCATCGGGACGAATGATCCGGATTATAAGTTGGACCTTCAAGACACCTCACAAGCTGCAGACTATATCTTGGCGAGACTTATCACTAGTGCGGCTAATAGTGGAACCAGTAGCACCGGTTTAAGAATCGAGAAGGCTGCTGGATATGGTGGTATAGTAAAGGGATTTCTTTCACAAGGTGTTGGTTCTGGATTATCCTTCCATACTCTAAGTGGTAATACAGACTTGCAAGTTATGAATATCAATAACAGTGGCAACGTCGGCATCGCGACGGCGGCTCCGGCTGAGAAATTAGTTGTACATGAAAATCTTTCCGCATCTGGTCATCAAATAGCGGCGAGAATAGGGGGGGCTACTTCTTCGTATAACACTCTCGTATTTGGTTCAATGGTGGGAAAACCTCATGTTGGAGGACATAGGGGTGATTATGGTGCTTGGGCTGACCTATCACTTCAAAACGACACTATGGTTTTAAGACAAGGTACCGGCGTCGGCATCGGGACGACGATTCCCAAAGACGATTTACATATATTTGAGGCGTCGAACGGACAAACCACTGGATTATTTATCGAAAAACAGACTGGTGCTTCCGGAACTGCTCAGATTACATTTGGGGTCGCCGCAGGCAACGAAGGCTCGACAGGTAAAGCAAAAGCTGGTATATTTTTCGAAAGGACCGCCGGGAACGGGCGTGGTGAATTACATTTTTGCGTCGATAGTAGCTCCGATAATAACGGAGTGGCGCTATCTGATGTTAGAATGGTTATATCAAATGCTGGAGACGTCGGTGTCGGGACGGATGCTCCGGGTGCAAAGTTAGATGTGAAAGGTGCGGTAATTCTTACTGGGGGTGGACATGGAACAAGACCCGCAAATGATGGTGGTGTACTGGCTAATGCTGAAATACGTGGCGGCCCTGGTACGGGGAGTGCAGGGTTCCTCAGGTTATCGGGGGGTGGTTATAACAATGGTAGTGCAGCCGATGCAACAAGTAAAACGTATATTGATTTATGTGGGTATTCAGGCAATTCAGATTTTGATAGGAATATGACATTTAACACTCTTAACCAAGAACGTATGAGAATCAACCTGGGCGGCAACGTCGGCATCGGGTCGACTGCTCCTACTCAAGTATTAGATGTGGCTGGGCATATAGGTTGCACTGGACTTGTCACTGCTGGTGTGTTAATTCGTTCCGCTGCGAACCTGAACATAAGCGCGGGGACATTTATAAAGGTTGCAGATTATAGTAGCCTCGTGGTTGGTGGTAACAACTATCTCGTTACAGTTGCCTGGAACTCGTACGTGGCTGGCGGTTCCCAGGTATTATGGATTGGTGCTGCAAGTTGGTATTCATCCACGCAAGGTGGTGCGCAGCGGATATATGCTCCATGGAATTCCAACCAAGTTGTGGCGGCGACCCAAGTTTATCACTTCCGGACTATTTCGGCGTTTTCATTTGTAGAGAGTGCAGTAACTCCGACGGGGGGAAATTACCAAGCTCATGGTATCCAGATGACAAACACCCAGAGCACTGGCACGGCGAATGCTGTGTCTGCTAAAGTGAGGCTGATTGGCTCATGGACTTAAGCATGATGTGTGCAGGATATTAATGAATAATTAAATATGTATAAATTAAAACAATGAATACATTAAATTTAACAGACGAACAAAAAATAGGTGGAATGAGATGTGGTGTTCGTGAGGAGCGTAGTATAAAATTAGCCGAATCTGATTGGACACAACTACCAGATAACCATCTGAGTGATACGAAAAAAACTCAATGGGCTGTGTATCGTCAGGTTTTACGTGATTTACCTTCCACGGTAAATGACCCTACTACATCATGGGATAGTATAATATGGCCTACAAGTCCTCAATATCTCTAATCCCGAACTTTATCATTTAAAAAATAACATCTTAATATAATAAAACAATGGGGGTCATCATCAAGGAAACGATTACGCTCCCCAATGGACTCACTGTTACTGACCCATATGCTTCAGTGGGTGAGAATGATATCAGGATAGAAAAAAATGTAAATTTTAGCCAACATGATGAGACTGATCCCGAAACAGGTGAGATCACGACCACGACCAATTCGACTATCGAGTACGTCACCGAGGGTCGCTTCACGATGTGGGTGAGTCAAGCGCTACGCGCGAGTGATTCTATAAGCATTGGGAATATCCAGGTCGAAGTTAAATCCAACTCACCCCCCACAGGAAACGTCTATGACCTCCTCTATAATAAACTTAAAACTATGAAAACATGTACAGATGCTATCTAAGTCCCTCGTTCCAATCAACGAAGTTGATTTGTCCCCTTTCCCTATCATTTCTTCCAAATTGTATCCCAGTTTGTAAGTCTTCGAAGCTTAAAAATAAAGTCTCACTATATTATAAAATGTCTGGTGGTATTGCCCAACTTGTTGCTGTCGGTGCCCAGGATGTGCATCTTGTCGGTCAGCCCGAAGTAAGCTTTTTCAGGTCGAACTACAAGCGTCACACAAACTTTTCCCAAACTGTCGAACGTCAGGTCATCCAGGGCAACGTCGCCAATGGTGGTATGTCCACCGTCCGCTTCGAGCGCAAGGGTGATATGCTCGGGTATGTCTATCTCGTCCCCAATGATGGTACCAAAACCGTCGCTTACTCTCAAGCCAATTGGTTGAAAAAAATTGCCAAGGTTGAACTCCTTGTCGGTGGTCAGGTGATTGATGAACAGGATTCCACCTACTCTACCCTCGTTGCTCCCCGTCTGTCTGCGACCACCGCTTCCAAATCACCTTCGGCTGATCTGGTCAACGGTGCTACAGCCTACAGGTTCTACCCCCTCAGGTTTGCTTTCTGTGAAAACTGGCAGACCGCGATCCCTCTCATCTCCCTCCAGTACCATGATGTGGAACTCCGGATCACTTGGGGCTCCGCGGCGGCTACTGACAAGTGGGATGTTTTCACCAACTACGCCTACCTTGACACTGATGAACGTGAGGTGTTCGCTTCCCAGCCCCAGAACATGCTCATCACCCAGGTGCAGAAGGCGGTTGCCTCCACCACCAAGATCCAGGAGCTGAACTTCAACCACCCCGTGAAGTACATCGCCGCCGGTAAGGCGGCTGCTATGGCGATTCTCGGTGATACCAACAAGCTCAAGCTTCAAATCAATGGTACCGATGTAGCCGATTTCAAATATGCTGATCCCAACTATTCAACCGTAACTTCGTATTACCATACCACTAACGCATCCCTGGGAACAGCCAAGACTCTATTCTTCTACCCATTCTGCCTTGATGCCGGTAAACTCCAGCCCACTGGTTCGCTGAACTTCTCCCGTCTTGATTCGGCTCGTATCATCAACGATACTTTAGACTCAGACGACAACCTCTATGCCGTAAATTACAACGTCCTCCGTATTGAAAACGGTATGGGTGGTTTGTTGTACTCGAACTAAATCTTCTCCGCATTTATTAAAAGATGTTTTGGACAGTAGTATTTCTCCTTGCCATCGTTTTTGTATTGACGTACGATCCTAACTCCAGGACACTCGAAAAGTTTGTTGGTCAGCCCACGCAACCAACAAGCAAATCCTGTGAAAATACGCATTACGAAGCCGTTCAATTTGCCCAGAGCCCGTACGAATGCCCCGCCGTTGGTAAAACCCAAATGGGTGTCGTGATGTAGAAAGCTTAAAAAGAAAATGACATTTTCTTTTATAAATGGTTCCCGTAAACAAAGACACTGTATTCATTGTCGCAGCGATTGTTTGCGCAATTGGTATAATTTTCCTGTTTAAAGAGTTAAAAAAGGCTAAGGAGGATATTGATAATTTCAAGAGTTTCTCAGCCCAGGTCGTCCGGCATCTTGCCCCACCCCCACAACCCGTTGTTGAATCGGTACCAGTTGTTGAACCAGAAAAGAAGCTTGAAAGTGTCGAAGAGGTCGATGAGAAATCCGAGGAATAATCATATCCCCTTATTATAACTTGCGAATGCGCAATGAAGAAGTACAAGGCAATCGCAGTACCGGTTAGTTTTATCGATGGGAAGCCAAGGTTTCTCACGGTAAGAGATTGGAGATTTAAAGATTGGATTTTCGTTACAGGTGGGTGTAGACGAAGAGAGATTTACAATCCTCTAAGATGTGCCTTGAGAGAATTAGAAGAAGAGACCCGGGGTGTGGTCTCATTAAAACAGGGTGAATATACAGAGTTTAAGTTTATACACAAAGAGAGTCCGACAGTTGACCTAGAATACAATGTATTCATCTTTTTCGTGAATTACAATAGGTCTGAACAACAGATACAAATTCGTAAATTTTATGAAGAAAAGCATAAAACACAAATCAAAAAAATGAACAATCAACCTATCCGTAAAACACACGATGAAAACGATTATATGAGTTATGATACTCTCGAAGAATTTAACACACGTAAACGATGGAAATTAATTATTGATAATGTTATCAATAATCCTCAATTCTATGCATGTGTAAGTTCTCACAATAGAAAAACCTTCTCTATTAAATAATGAAGTCCAAGGCTTTTATTTTAAGACAGATTAGTGAATTACTTGACAAGAATAGGGGACTGTGTGAACAGGAGATTCAACAGTGGGTCAAAGATAATGAAAGTAAAACGGTTTACGAACTGCTCACTTTTAAAAAAGAAATTTCTCAAACTAAAGAATACCAGAATGTGTCGTGTATGAAGTGGTTTAGAGATGAAGAACAAGAATAAGGTATGTTTAAGAATTGGTACGTTTCCCAGAAATTCAATAATGCTACCAATCTATCACATGTGCTCATGGACGGAGGTAAACTCTCAGTGCCGTTTGATAGATTGAATGAATTTTACGATAAGTATATAGAGTCTGTAAAATCTGGGGAGAAGATTTACGTTGTCGAACAGAAGAGTGAGACCTATAACTTTTTCGTTGATATCGACTACAAAGATGTCGATCCCCTAGGTATTGATGAAATCAACGCTATATCTAAAACTATTTGTGAAACTGTCAAGCTTCATGGTGGTAAAGAATGCCTCGTTTCTGTATCACCACCAAAGAAATCAGGTGACCTAATAAAAACTGGTGTCCATCTGAATTGGCCAGGTTTTGTGGTAGGCCAGGGTTCAGCGATTGCACTTCGTGAACATATTCTTGTGTCTCTTTCTAAATTCAAAGGTGATACAGATTGGAATGAAATTATAGACGCCTCGGTATATGGAAGTCTTATTAGAAAGGCGAAAGGGAGTGGCTTCAGGATGCCATGGTCTTATAAACGGGCAAAACATGAAGCATGTAATGGTAAGGGTTGTAAAGGGTGTGAACATGGTAAAGTAGACCAATTGGCGTACCTACCAATTTTCATTTACACACAGGAACCTTTGTGTACACTCATGAGAATAAGTCAAGAACCAACTGTTAAAATTCTTAAAATGTCGGCGGTGCGAACAGACAAACCCACAACCATATCAATAGAACCACCTTCAGTAACTATCAAGGTCAAAGAGGGTTCCTTCTCAGAAGACGAGACAAAAGATGAAATACATGATGAGGGGTTGAAGAATCGTATCGAAACGTTCGTTCGTAAAAATATGGAGGGACAGGGTGATGCCTATATTAATAAAATTTTCAAAATGAGGGATACATTCTTAGTTGGAACAACCTCCAAATACTGTGAAAATTTAAAACGAAGTCATGGTTCTAATCATGTATGGTTTATCATCAGTGGAAAAATGATTATTCAAAAGTGTTTCTGTCGATGTGAAACCATCAGGGAGCGTCGTGATGGTTTCTGTAAAGATTTTTGTGGTAGAAGACACCAATTAACGAGTGATATCGTTGAAAGCCTTTACCCTAAAAAAGAGGATATCAGTAAGTGCCCAGAAATCAAAAAGTTTGACGAAAAGCCACCAATTAAACGGATGGAAGTAAAACCAGACCTTGAAAACTATATTAATACCAATATGAAAACAGGGGGTGACACCCGTATAGCGACTATAACTAGAAATGATAAGAATAACACCTTTTTGGTAATGACAACGTCTAAATACTGTGAAACTATATCAGGTGAACATGAAAATAAGACTATGTCATATGATATCAGGAAAAACAAAATCAAACAGAAATGCCCAGTATGCAAGAAGAGTAAGGCTAGAGAACATATTCTACCCTCTAAAATAACGAATAAGTTATTCCCTAAAGATACTTAAACAGAACGGCACTTAAAGTAAGTAAATGGTAGCTAGTACTCGTTCACGATTTGGTAGGGTTATAAAGAAACCAGCTCTTTATGTACCTATAGAAACTGTTTTAGATGACGATTACGGTACAGATGAACATGAAGACACAGACGGTGAGTCAATTATAGACACCGAAGATGAGTGTAATTCAGAAAATGAAAGTGATGACGAAGATGCAGATGACAATGGTAATCTCCAAGATTTTGTAGTGGATGACGAAGATGCGAGTGAAAGTGAAAGTGAGAGTGAGGAAGAATCAGCTTAAAAAAAACAGCAACTATATTAGAAATGGAAACTGATATCGGTAATCCCATTGAGTATAGCCCAAACATGGACCCTTTAATTCAGGAGAAGAATGAAGATAATACTGAAGAGTTGGTACAAGACCAACCATATTATTATCATCCCAGTGAAATGAATTATCCCCAACAACAACCCCAAACAGGAAAATTTGACCCTTTTACTGATGTTGATAAATCTACATGGATCATTGCATTTGCAGTCTTTCTTTTAGGTTTTTTCATGGGTAAAACCATGCAACCTGTTATCCTTAGATACACCTAATCACTTACTAAGGTCTCTTATACGAGTCGAAAGTTTTGTATCAGTATCCTCATACATGTCATTATTAACCCCCTTTTGCGGAAATCCACTTAACCAATGGTCTTCTGCAGTAGTTGAATAAGCAACAAATGTACCGATATCACCATACCTGGGAGGAATACCATCCCGTCCAAAAAGAATAGGACCCCGGAGAGTATCTTCGATAAATCCATCAGTTGTTGAAGCTTCAGCCTCAACAGCCTCTGAGTTAGAACTCGTTTTGTTTTTTAAATTGTACTTTGGTTTAAAAAACAAAATAAAGAACGCCCCGACTAACAGTATTGTTATAATTAGACGAAGCATGTTTATTTAATGTATATGAATATTATTTACGCGGATGACACTTCAGGCTCTCCCTCCTCCTTGACTTCCTCCAACTTAGCATCTGTGGAGGCAGCTTCTTCCTCTCGCTTCCTCTGGCGTTCCTTCATCTCCTCAGCGACAACCGCATCAGCTTGCTTTACAAGTTCCTCCATAGGGGTATCCGGCTTTTCCTTCTTGAGACGCTCAAGAACCTCCGCGGGGTGAGAAATGGGAGCCTCATCTGGCTTGTTGTAAAACTGAGAGTTCTCATCACCAGCTGAGAAATTACTCTTGACTTCAGCCATACCCTGTTTGCGTTCACTGAACATACGAGCCGCCTGTGATTGGTTCTCCTTGTAGCCAGACATGATCTCTTCAAGTTTTTCATTACTGTAATGTACATCCTCAATCTTATCAGAGTCGGGGGGAATCAATAGCCATTTGTAGAGGTCTACAACATAAATATCAAAGGTGCCATCCTCCTTTTGAAGACGCTTAGCGTGATTGCCGGCCTCGTCACGGGTAGCGAAAGCACCACGGATCTTAATACCAAATTTTTCATTCTTCTGAGGACATTCAGGTCCAACAATGGAGAGACAGGCAAATGCTTGGCCAGGTACAGTAGTGTAATCGCTTTCGAGAGACATTATATCTATCTAAGGATTCTAAACTTTAAGCCTAGCTTAAAAGTATAATTGCACATATACATATCATGCACAAGTATTGGGATAAACAACCTGTTCCCCGAGACGATACCACACCAGGTGAAATCGATAAAACACGCGACGTTTCAAAAAAGACTACAAAACTTCCAGATGAATTCGTGTGGTCATCGTGTAGTCTCAAAGAAGCTCATACGTTTTTAAAAGAATACTATGTTGAAACAGATAAATTCAAATTATGCTACACTCCAGAGATTCTTAAATGGTCGATAGATGATAGTATAGCTGTTCGTAAAAAATATACAAATGAACTTATTGGGTATATTGCGAGTACACCCATAGATTCACGAGTTGAAAATGAACAATTGAAGATGACACAGATAGATTATCTTTGTGTACATCCATCATATCGAAACGTCGGACTTACCCCCATTTTAATAACAGAAATTAAGAGGCGTGCAAATAAGAATGGTATTTGGCAAGCTATTTACACCGCACATACTAAAATACCGACACCCATAACCAAATCGTGTTACTGGCACAGGTTTTTAGACGTTCAACATCTTGTACAGATTGGTTTTCACCAAACACATAGATTCAGTGAGAAATTTTATGAAGTTCGCGGACCATGTAAACATCTGTGGCGAAACATGACTACCGAAGATATTCCTAAAGTGACTCGAATTCTACAGGAATATTCTAAAAAATTTAAAATTACACACATTATCGATGAACAGTATGTGAAACGAAGGGTATTACCAATACACTCGTATGTGAATGATACAAGCGATGATTTCATTTCATTTTACGAAATTCCATATGAACGCTCGGATGGTTCAGGTGTTGTTAAACAGGTGTATAGGTACTTCATGGTTGGTGATGTGTACAATGACGCCTTTCTTATTGCTAAAAATTTAGGGTATCATGTATTTAATAGTGCCGAAGTTGGTGTAAATATAAATACACTTGAAAAACACAAATTTATGAAAGGGAATGGATATGTATACTACTACTTGTTTAATTGGCACCTTAGTGAACCGATCAAAACAGAAGAAATCAATCTAATCATTCCATAATGAAGACTGGTGGCTCAGGTGGTGCGAACACTAATGCAAGTGGAAAACCTTTCGAGGAATGTTTCAGACCCACTGGGACGCGTGTCATCGGTGGCAAGTCGTTCACCTACTTTACCCAAGACGACTTTGTCGAGCATATGAAGGAACTCAAAGACCCACACTGGGACCATAAGAAGAAACCAGATGGGGCACTCGTGAGTGAAGATAATAAGACTGTTTTCATCATCGAATGTAAGCATCAAATCGTAGCAGGTTCCGTTGATGAAAAAATTCGCGGTGGACCATGTCTCCTCGCGGAATACAAACAACTCTACCCAACCGTGGAAAATTTCCACCTAATGTTCGTCTTGAACGACTGGTGGTTTAAACAAAAGAAGTATGAAATTCCTATCAGGTTTAATGAAGAATATGGGATACCAATATTTTTCGCGAAACATGGTTCGAAGTGGAAAATTCACTTTCAGAATCAGGGTGATAAATGGACCATCTACCCAGTTTCCTATAGTGTTGATGAAAAAGCTATTTTTGAGTGGATGACGACACAAGTACTTCAGTCGTCGTAGATTCAGGATTTTTACTGTTTATAGCCCGTCGAGCCTTTAGTTCTTTTATATTGTAATCTACAAACGAATTCGTTACCATATTCACATTCGCATTACTCATAACAAAATCTACACCAGAATTCTTAGTTAAATCAAAAAGTTCTTCATGGTCTTTTACCCCGAACCCATCTTTCGTGTATCCCACAAAAGACGTTTTCGTTTCAGGTGCGTAGGGTGGGTCGAGATATACAAAATCATCCTTATTGATGTTTTTGAATGCTTCTCTAAAATCACATTTCCTAAATTGAACATCCTTAATGAGTTCACTCACACGTAACAATTCATCACCCCCAATCATTGCAGGTGTAGTTTTAGGATGTCCATACGGTACATTAAACCCATTTGGTCCTTCTCTATACACACCACGAAAACACATTTTGTTTAAAAAAATAAATGTCGCCGAACGCTCAGGTGTTTCTTCTTTTTCTGTATTAAATCTCTTTCGAATCCAGTAATAGTAATTCTCTTTAGATTTTACAGCCTCTTCCAATGTTTCCGCCTTGCGATTAACTTCCAACCCTTCACACTTCTCATACTCATCATACAAGGATTTTAGATGACCATGTACAATTTGTGGTTGAGATTGTATGTTTTTGTAGAGTGCAATGAGTGACCCATTAAGGTCGTATGCACATACTTTACCTGAAACTAATTCCCTCGACAATACGGAGAGAAGGACACTTCCACCACCCACGAAAACTTCGTGATAATCCTTCATTTTGGTTGGAAATGAACCTAAGACATCCTCTATAATTTGAGTTTTACCACCAACCCATTTAATGAATGGTTTCATATTCTAAATTGAAATTAAAGTTTTAAGCTCTTCTATAGTCATGGAAGAGATTCGTAAGAATCACAATGACGCTAAGAGAAATCTTATACAGTCTGTCTCGAGAGAAGGAGAACATATTCTCGATGTAGGATGTGGTTTCGGTGGAGACCTTCAAAAATGGCACAAGTGTGGAGTCAATATAAATATGTGTGACCCAGAGCCATCAGCCCTTGAGGAGGCTCGTTTACGTGCAAAAAATATGCACATGCGTGTCAATTTCTATGAGGGTGATATTCACAACTGCCCACATAGAACGTTCAATGTCGTGTGTTTTAACTTTTCATTGCATTATATATTTGCTAGTAAGGGTCTATTTTTCAGTTCTATTCGTGAAATAAAAAAACGTATAAAACCCGGTGGAGTTCTAATTGGTATCATTCCTGATTCTGAAAAAATAATTTTTAAAACACCGTTGATTGATGATAGTGGTAATTTTTTCAAACTAAAAGACTATGGAAATGGTGGATTTGGTGAGAAATTGTTCGTAAACCTGGTTGATACACCATACTACGCTGATGGACCAAAGTCAGAACCAGTGGCATTTAAGGACCTATTAATTACACACCTAGAAGAGTTGGGATTCAGTTTACAACTTTGGGAGGGACTCACGGGAAATCCCATCTCAGAGTTGTATAGTAAATTTATCTTTGTATATAAAAGATGATAGCGTTGATTCTATTATTGTTCCTCAATTTAGTCATTCTTTACAAAACCAGGGAACCTCAGGAACTTGTCGAAGTCAAGGAGAAGTATCGTATTCTCAGGGAACATATCCGCGATACAGGGAATGAGAAATATAAAATGCTTGTTCATCCTACACCTATAACCGGTATGAAAAAGATGAAAGATTCCGTTGGGTCTAATACAAACAAAGGGAGTGAAATAGTTGTATGCTTGGATGGTAAGACGAATGAAATTTTCCACGTTCTCATACATGAGTTAGCTCACTCAACTGTGGATGAATATTCACATTCACAGGAGTTCTGGAATAATTACATTGAACTTCGGGACATGTGTGTACATCTAGGTATTTACCAGCAAATACCACAGAAAACAGAATTCTGTGGTCAGCACATTCAGGATAAATAATCTCAGTCTAATTTAAATGAAGACACCAGTGAACATTCTACTTACCGCAATTGCATACTGGTTGGTACTGTATGCCACCACCCTTGTACCTCTAATTTCTAAGAACTACTATTTGAATCTCGTATGGATGACTGTTATGATACCAAACATCATTCGTTTTGCGATTGGTAACATTCCCCGTCTCGCTGTAGACAGGGTATTCTTCCTTTCGGCTACATTTATTGCGTTAATTGCTACTTTCATTATTAACCAAATTTCTAAAGAGACGAAGGATGCTATTAAAGACCACACAGTTGACACTAACGAGAAGCTTAAATTGAGCGCCTTGTTAGCGGGGACATTCACTATTGGTGTACTCGCAACGTATTATTCGGGTATTGATAACTCGATTTACAGTAATATGGGTTGGGAACGACCTGTTTAGGGCTTGATGACATAGTCCTTCATTATGTAAAAGACTACACCAGCCACAACACCTGTGGTGGCAAGGCCAACCATACTCCTACCCCCTTGTTCGTTAAGGAACTTGGGGATAGAAGTCGCCAACCTGTCCTGAATAGGCTTGCTGATAGCAAGGGCAGCACACGCCGCCACTAGGGCAGCAGCCATCTGCTCGTCAGTGAGGTTTAGGGGGTTCTTACTCTCGGGCTTCTCCGCCTGGCCATTAGCACCATGCATTCCCTGGGGTTGAGGAGCGGTCATCTGGGGCATCATACCCTGCATGCGGGGCTCTTCAGTCATCTGGGGTGGGTCCATCATAATATCATTAATTGGTGTAGAATCCATCGTCTCTTTACTTTGACTCACATTTTTTTCAGGTTGATTGTACGCTTGGCTGGGAACAAAAGCATTGGAAGGTTTGTTGCTGACTAACGGAACCATTCCTTCACCGTCATCTGCCAAATTCATGGTCGTCATTCGATCCGATGCCATTTAATATACCCATAGTTTTTTGAACTTTTATCGAGACGCACTTATTTCCTCTTGGTGATTGTGAGGGCAGTTTTTTTAGAAGCCTTCTTTGCATCTTCTTCTTTCTGATCCATGTGTTTGGGATTATACATCTTTTGATGAAGTCTCCAGAGGTCTGGACCACCTACCCTGAAGTTTTTCCTTAGGCTCGCCTTGTACCAAAATACACAATCCTGTATCTTGTTAGACTTTACTGTATTATCTAAAACCAGACATTCGTAATTTTCAGTACAAGCATCCATCACTTTATTGAACATGTCGAAATTTGGAAAAATACCAAAGAATGATTTATATAACTTTTCTCTATTCTGGAGAATGTTTTCCCTGAGAAGAAAGACGTAATCAACATTTGCTCGAAGTGCTGGAGGTAAATCCATACAGTATTGCATCGTCAACATGAAGAAAATCTTCCAGTGACGCCCATTCATAAAACATTGTCGAATACATGTATCTTTGAGAAACTTGTTGTCATACATACAATCATCTAAAAGCATGAAAGCACCACAATTCTTTTTTCCACTACCAACCAATTTACGTTGTCTCGCCATGACTCTTTCGATAGCCTCCCTGTCGTAATCACCGTACACGAACAAGTCTGGAATGAATTCTGAATAAAAGTGATTCCCCTCTTCTGTTCCTGAAAGAACAATACCCGCAGGGAGGTGTTTCTTATGATACATGATATCTTTCACCAGGGTCGACTTACCAGTATTACGCTTTCCAATAAAAACACATACCCGATCGTCTGTGATACTCTCAGGTTTGAATTTCTTCAACTGGAGATTCATTCTATTATAATTTGGGGTTTTATTAACACTTTTTTTACTCATCTACAATAGGAATGGCTGGTCGTCTGAGACTTGCTGCCACTGGAGTGCAGAATGAATGGCTTACAGGTGAACCACAGTTTTCATATTTTCTGACAAACTTTAAAAGGCATTCAAAGTTCTCATTCGATTTCATTGAAAGTCAGTTTAATGGAGACATAGACTTTGATAGTACCATAACATGTAGAATACCTGGGGACAAAGGTGATTTAGTTAAGAACCTCACGTTGAAGATAACCCTCCAAGACCCAACTCCAGAGGATAGTAGTTCAAATGATAATATATGGTGTCCTTCTGTTATAACTCATCTAATTGAGCATGCCGACCTTCTTATAGGGGGGCAACTGGTTGAAAGAATCACAGGAGAGTATATTTATATGCATCAACAATTGTACAATACAAGTGATGATATAGACCAAACCATATACTTTTTAACTGGGCATGGTAATATTTTGAGTTATGCTTCCGGGACGAATTATACCTATTTTTTAGAACTTCCATTCTACTTTTATAGAAATCCATCCCTAGCTATACCAACATGTGCCCTAACAAAACAAGTTGTGGAGGTTAGAATTAAGACTAGACCTTTAAAAGAACTCACTTTTCGTGGTTCTTTGCCGAGTGACATTGCTTCAATTCCGAAGTTCTCGATGGATACAGAGTTTATCTATGTATCCCCAGATGAAAGTAATTTCTTGAAGTCGAGACCTTTAGATTATCTCATTACACAGGTACAAATGTCTAAATTCAAGATGAAAGCGGGTGATACTACAAAATCAGTTATGCTCAACTTCAAACACCCAGTCAAAGAACTTTTCTTTGTATCGCAATCTGATGTCTCTTTTCAAAACAATTACCCAAATGAATACAATACGATAACAAATGCTGAACTCCGTTTCAATAATGAGGTGGTGTTCAACCAAAATACAAAATTTCTTACATACGAACAATCCCTAAAACACCATGTAAATTCACCATACTCTGGTGTTAATACACCTGGTGCTCCATTTTCTACTGGTGGAGTTTTAGACAAATTCGGTCCAGCTACGTTTGGTATGTACTCATTCTCACTCAAACCTGAGGTCTATTATCCAACAGGACAGGTTAACATGAGTCGTATAGCGCACAAACTGCTTAAGATAACAATTGATCCAAAATATGCAGCGAGTGATAATGATACACGTATATATGCCGTCAATTACAACATATTAAGAATCAATAGTGGATTAGCTGGTTTAAAATTTTAGATTGATATAGTAGTAATGGCTGGTGAACTTCAATTGGCATCCTCAGGGCCTCAAGAGAAGTTCTTTACATTCGACCCAGACTACAGTTATTTTTTGGAAAGTTTCAAAAAACATACAAACTTTTCAAATCAATATTTTGATCTAGATCCAGAGAATGAGGCTGACTTTGGTAGCACAGTCAAGTTTAGAATCCCCCAAAATCAAGGTGATTTATTGAAAACCTTGAGTTTAAAGGTCACTTTACCTGAAATTATCTTAGCATCGGGTTGTTATGTAGAATCAGCTGGACATGCCCTCATAGAACATGTAGACCTAATCATTGGTGGTAAGGTTATTCAGCGTTTGACAAGTGATTATCTTCAAATTTATTCCGAACATTTTGTTACCCAAACGAAACAAAATGCACTTGAAGAATTGATTGGTAAGTTTCCACTGAGAACGGCACATATACGTGTTTCAAACCCTCTGATTGCTGCCCGAAACGCTTTAGGAAATGAGGCAGATATCAGTTTTTTTGTAGACCTACCATTTTACTTTTACAATCATCCAGAACTTGCCATACCTCTATGTGCTATAAACCGTCAGGAAGTTGAGGTTGAATTCAAATTGCGGAATGTACAGGATATTGTTATTCTAACTACTGGAGATTATGCTGACATTTCAGGAGAGACAAAGAAAATTATAGATTTCCAGCTTTGTACGGAAGTTGTACATGTAGACTGTGAAGAAAGAATTAAAATACAAAAATCGAAACGTGATTACCTAATCACACAAATTCAACAAAATGTTTTTGATGTTGCATCTGGTGTAAACACTGGGAAGTTTAAACTAGATTTCATAAATCCAGTGAAAGAGTTATATTTCGTTGTTCAGAGACAGGGGAGTAATGTCAATGCTACTGGTGGATACGACATAGGTGCTAATAAACCCACTGCAGCAAATTCAAACTTCGAGGGAAACTTTGTTACCCCATTTGATTATGATGGTTTACTCGAAGAAACTGGGAATAAGTATATACTTTGGGAGAACTTGGACCATCTTGCACTTACCCTCGATGGTCAGGAAATCATCACCAAGGATACAGGGACGATGCCTTTTCTCAAGGCTGTACAGGCTGCCATACATCACTCAAAAACTCAACTTATTAGACGTTTCTATTCCTATAGCTTTGCTTTACAACCAGAAGAATGGTATCCAACGGGTCAGGTTAATTTCAGTCTCGTAAAAGAGCAAATATTAGACCTAAGTCTTACACCATGTATAGATTTTCCAAGACAAGTTCGAGTATACGCTGTAAACTACAACATCCTTCGTGTAGGTGAGGGAACTGCGAAAACTATTTTTGATCTCAAATACTAAAGATGAATATGCAAACTGGCTTCGGTGATGGGGGTGATGGTATGATTAAGCAGTACATCCAAACCATGACCAATATTCTCCTCCCCGTCATGGAACAGAGTATGATACTTGCAGCTGAATATTCCAAAGCCTGTGGAAGAGATACACTTCTCCCAGAAGATATGGAATATGCGATGAAATACAGTGCTATGTACACAGTTGGTCAGACAGTTGGTTCTATGTTTCCTGAAATATATCAGGAAGAAGAGGAAGAATCTGATGAAGAATATGATGAAGAATCTGATGAAGAAATGGAAGTTGTTTCACCAGAGGACTGCCCCCCATTCGAGAGATACTCGGGAAACGACACGAAATTTCTCCAGATGAACGAAGCCTATGATCGATGGGAATCGTGGACTCCACAGAATCCGACAGAACACATGTTAAAAAATGCTATTAATAGTAATGAGCATCTCAGAACCTGAAGCATGGAGTTTTTCTGATAAGGCTAAGTTACATATTTCAAACTTAGATTCAAGCTCTAGTGATGATTCATCAGATGATGAACAACTTTTTTCAAAAACAAAAACACTCAAAGGTAAGCGGTTTAAAAAATTAGTAACAAAAGAAGAAGTTACAAAAGAGTAATTATTTTCCTGTCGTATAGTATAACAAACACCATGTCGGCCGCCGCTCTCCAAACCGTAAACCTTGTCACCCAGGAACTCCAGTCCCAGACTCTCAACTCCATTGTTGGTGGTTTCTCGTTCGCCGCGGCTATGTCGTGGATGGACTTCGTCCGCTGGACCATCACCCAGATCATCAAGGTCCCCAAGAACGGTGGTGCTCAGTACGCGCTCACCGCGGTCCTTACCTCCCTCCTCTCTGTGGTTGTCTTCTTAGTCATCTCCAGGATCACTGGTAAGACTGCTAAGCCCGCGCAGCCCGTGTACGCGGTAACCCGGTAATCGGTTTACCTTTCATAAAAAATAGAAGGAGTAGACCAACTAAAACAATTAATGCAATATATAAATACTCCTTTCTCCACTTATAAGTATTCTTCACAATCTCAGGGATACTTATTATTGGCTTTGGCTCTTCCTTTTCAACCTTTTTGAATTCTTCTATAGGAACTTTTGGTAAATTTTCCAATTTATCTGTGGTTCCCGATATTTCAAATTTCAGTATATGGTCTTGATTTCTAAAATCGTATGGAATCAAACGACCATGACTCATATAGAAAAACTCGATTTTCACATCCTTTATCATCTTCTGTGCTCCAGAGTGAAAGTGGTGCACCAATTTATCGTCAGCACCGTTAAAGTTTATAGAATCAGTCCCATCTAGAAGTATATGACCCGTGTAGAAAGGGGTAGATGTGTACACAGTTTGTGTAAATTCATCAGACCCCGTAGTTAGTTTTAATATCAAAGAATTTGGACCATCTAGATTAATTGCACCTGAACGAAGTACTTTACTTGTAGATGTAAAGTCTTTTGAGCTGAAACCCATCAGTTGGTGAGGGGTTGTAAGAGGTGAAGCATTACTCAAATATCCATCTGTACCGCTATAAAATTGAAGTGTAAAATCGTGAGAATCTTCTGTGTTTGAAAATACTAATGAATCTGTCTCCTCATCAAAGATAACCGTATCTATGTGCGTATTAGCTGGGGCAAGTTCTATATCGAGGTCTGTAGCTAATACATACCCATTTGAATAATTCGTCTCATTCAAAGTGATAGATACACCATCTACTTTGAATGTCTTATTCGTAGCACATGTCATCAATTGAGGCGTTGGAATACGAGCAGACACAAGTTTGATATTAGAAATGTCATAAATTGGGTTATCTAAATTGACAACATAACTATTGGCATATGCATATACACTTGTATCTCTTTCACTACTATCTATGTTAAGGGTGTGGACCTTCATTAAAATACATGGACAATATTTTAATGACTGTTTTTGTCTATTAGAAATCAATCTTCTACTGATAGAGGGAATGTGCAAGGGGGTTATTCTGGAGTTGTCTCTTAGCGATGCCTAGGTCCTTAGTGTTAGGATTAGCATTACCCTTGTAAGAGTTGAACTGGTGGAAAGGTTTTTGCTGGTAGTTTTGACTCCAGCCACCATTCGCGGGGGCAACACGACCATCAATACGGCTCGTGTCACTGCGAACTGCTGTAAGGGCACCACCCTGCTTGAGGGCACTCTCACGAACATTCATACGACCAGCATTACCCATCCGGTTTGGTTTACCTCTCCGGTCTTCTGGGCGGAATCCATATTTCATGAGTTCCTCGTTGGTCTTGGCACTCACCTGAGCGGCGACACCTTGTGTGTACGCACCATGATGGCTGTTAATACCTGGGGCTGGTCTGTTTCCATATGCATATTGTTCGTCGTTACGATCACTCTTAAATCTAGTGGGGTCTTGGGCCAGGGTCTGCCCGGAAACTAAACGCTTAGCACCATTGAAACCTAACCCATCATTGCGAAAGCCAGTTTCTGAGCGGTTGGTGGTACGTTTAGTTTTCTCATGCTCGTTGCGAGGAACTAGACCAGACATACCTTGAGCACGTCCAGCCATAGTGGGTCTCCTCGATGGGAGGAAAGCGGTAGTTTCGGGTTTGTTGTGAGTAAGCTGACCAATGACAGCGGAGCGACCACCAGTGACATCGGCAGCGGGACCGGTGCGTCCTGGAAGTGAAGTCAACTTGTACTCACCAACATTAACAGGGTTGACCCTGAAAGTTTGCTGGAAACCACCAACCGCGGGTACACTGGGGTCCACACCTAAACCTGGACCAACCATCTGCTTTTCAACTGGGGAAAGGTTGTTCATACGACCATTGTCATACATCCGGTTTCTCATGTTCAGGATTTCTTCACCACCACTACGTTGTTGCGTGCTGATATCCCCAAAACTCTCCATCTCCCTCTTGTGTGGAACCTGGGCTGTAGGTTGAAAGTTATTAGATTCTATAATTTCTGGGTTTTTCATTGCTGGTGGTTCAGCGACAGAAACTTTTGGTGGCTGGGACTTGATACTCAAGTTCCTCCCCGCAAATACAAGACCGGCAACGGCCATGAGTGATATAGGATCAGCCATTCTTACTTCTTATTAACATTTTTATTAAGGTACCTTTGCTGGAACAGACCATTTTGGACATCAGCTCTGGTGCTCGAAGGTTCATAACTCATCGTGCGAAGGGGAACCTTACATTCCATATTGCTTAGGGGAAACAGGTTTCGCTCATAAGTCTGTACGAGATGCTTGTTAAATCGGGAAGTAGATTGGGGACGAAGTTGATCACTTGTCTCAATATATTGTGCTGGGGAACCCTTACCCGCCATGTATGGGGCAGTACCGTACAACATAGTGTTGGGACGGCAACTGCCACAGTTGAGGCTACCGGGCTGGGGGTATACAAAAATTTCATCGGTCGCTTTTACGGGGGGTAGAGCACCCGAGTTTTGAACAATGGAAAGTCCAGGTTGAAGCTGGTACGCCATTTATTATTACACAAGAATATTTATCTAAGCTATACAGTTCCTCTAGACATACCTGAGCGTTTGTCACCATCCGAACCTAAACCACTGAAAGCTGATAATTGAACACCTCTAGCATTGGGGTCACAAAATCGGGTATCACTCTTGCACATTGGTGCATTTTTTTTACCATAACACGCCTCCGCGAAAGCTGTTTGGTCTCCTGGGATATTAGTCACTGGGTTCGAAACAAACTGACGTTCCATAGCATTGCGAAGATACTTGGGCATCGGAGTACGAGAACGTCCTGCATCATATGGGATACGGTCGCTACTATAGGCCTGAACGAATGGTTTGACTGTGGGGTAATAACACGCCTCCAACCGGTTGGGTGCGTCGGTATAATCGGTAATAAGAACGTTTCCCATGGGGTTGTCTTGGGTGGGCATTTGACATGACACACTTTCGACAGAACCACCATAGGTTTCCTTAACCATTCTAGACTTATAAAGAACATACACAACACCCAACACCGTCGCACCTAATACGAATACTCGTGGGTCACGTCGAATGACATAGAGTATAGTGCACACATAAATGATAAAACGAGAAGCAGCGTTTACCCTGTCTTCTGGTGATTGCTCACCAGTGGGCCAAAATTGGGTGACCTGGTCAGCATCAAAAAGCTGCTGAGGATCATCGAACCAAGCTTTCATTTAGTATATGTAGAGGTTTAATTTTTTGGGAGACCCTTCAACATATTGCCCATCATTTTCATGAGAGCATCCTGGTCGAGTTCACCATCTCCGTTCTGCATACTATCAGCTACACCTTTGGCAATAGTCTCGATTTGAGAGAGTGTACCCTCGGGAAGAGAGGTGATAGTAGTACCAAGCATGTATAGGGTTTGGAGATACTGCCAAGTAGCACCCTTGGTGCCTTCACTCATCTTAGACCAGTACCGCTTGATATCAAGTTCCTTGAGAAAGTCGATAGTTTCAATTTCCTCGAGAAGAAATGTCTCATCCTTCGCAGAAATCTTATCCGCGTAAGGAGAAACACCCTTCATATATCCATCTACAACGAGACGGGGGTTGGTCGACTTGAGTAGGTCGAACGAAGTGAGCATTTTCTTAATGCCTTTTTCCTCTGGAAAAGTCTTGTGCAATTCCACAAGAAATTGACTCATCATATCATTGAACGCAGTGACGGATGCCATTTTCTTATTATATTGGTGTAATCTTTAAGTTTAGAAAGGCTCAGTTGAAATAACCTCCTTTTTACCTAAACCGCCTGACACTATGAAAAACACTAGAATCGCATTGAGTACAGCGGGTTTCGTGTATTTGTTGAGTTCGAGCTTACCTTCATTATTCAAGTACGCCTTGAGATGAATATAAGTGGCGGTTATACCAGCTGCAATTAGGGCGGCACTCACTGGGTCGCGCAAATGATCGGAGAGTTCCATTTAATTATACCTGGGATTTTTTGTGCGCTGCTCTGGTGCATCCCCAAAGAATACATTGTCGTCTGGTTCCTCTTGGGGCTGGGGTTGACCCATTGGCTGACCCATTGGCTGACCCATTGGTTGGGCAATAGGTTCTGAAACTGGGTCAGGTGCCTCTGCCTGTACACTATGTATGGTTTTGAACTCATTTTCGAGTCCAGTGGGGTGGGGCTCACCATTTTCCTCCATTCCTTCCAATGGTTCGGGCTCCATCTCGGGTTCAAGTCCCTCCACTGGCTGAGACTCCATCTCTTCCATCTGTTCATCAAGAACGTCTGGGTCCATACTGTCTTCAACATCACCATCGAGTGAAATATCACGCGAATCTTGGGACATGTACGTTTGAAGAATTTGTTGCACAGGAATGAGTTCCTTTACTGTGTTTTCAATGCATAGGGTAAATCGCACCCGGAGGTTATCATCGCGCATGTACTCACTCTGTTCATCATGGAAAATGTAAGGGTCCCTGTAAAGGTCTTTCGCGATATTGTTGTAGCAGGTTTGAATAAAAACCTCTTCGGTTGGGAGCTTGAGAGAAATCTTTTTGTTACCAGCATTGAGACGAACAGCTGAAAGAATCTTGGTGCACGCAACAAAAACAGCCGCGAGAAGGTCACCAAACCATGAACACCTGTCGGTGATGTTATCAGAGTGGCGTTTAGACATAGCATTAGACCAGTTTGGAACCTCCTTCAGGTGCTTCTGGAACATGATGAGAACCTGTTTACCCTTAGAGTTCTTCATCGCTTCGTTATACATTTCATCAAAAACTTCAATCATAGGTGGATACATAATAAGGCACATCTGTCCAAGATATTCCTTTTTAGCTTCTACAAGCACACTCAAATTGTCCATTTATGATTAATAGGGTTTTTAAAATGATGTTTTCCTACGCACCACTCCTCCTGTACTGGTTAGCCATTTTCTTGAGATTCATAAGATTTGGAAAATCACCCTCTTCCACTTCTTCCTTCTTTATTTTACTCTTTTTAGGAACGATCCAACATATATACAGGTCATGGTCACTTACCAGTCTTACCGTAAAACCACCAAGTTCAAACTGTCTAGCAACATATTTGGCTGCAAGTCTCCTATCAAATACTGGGTACCCAATTAAGAATGCAGGTACATTAAGAAATAGTTGTTTGTGTCCAAGTTCTACAGCCTGTTTAATCTTTGAAGAAAACTGTTCATAAATCCTTTTATATATCTCTTTTCTCATTTGTTTTCTTTTATCATCAATCTTTGTCACGTCATTGATGCTTAACATTACAATTACTGCAACTTATTTTTGGCGGAATCAAACTCACTTTTGGTAGGGACAGCCGCCTCCTTCACGAGTTCGTACTCAACAAACTCTTTACCAGCAGAACCTTCCATGAAAGCACTTACATCACCTGGTGCTTGAACACCGAGGGGTTGTGTGCGAAGAGAAATCACACGAGACTTCCCATTCTTAACCTCAAACGAGGCAACAACGGAGAAACCAAAGGAAAATCCACCCTTCTTCATAACCATAAACATAAGTTCATAAATTTCCTCCCTTTCTTTCCTGTACCCCTTGACGGCGGTAGTTTCAATTATATAGGTGCAGACACCTGTACGCTTGGCGATTTCCTGGTTGGCTTTAAGGACAAACTCTTCCATCATGTCATTATCGAGGCTGACCTCAAATTCATCAAATCCATCAAGGTTTGGTCTGGAGTCATCCAACTTTATGGGTGATACAGGTTGTGTGTATCCTGAGAGACCGAAGGTTTCTGTGAAGGATTCCATATTGGTTGTCAGCAGAACCACAATCAGGATGAGGATAAAAGCCAACAAGTAGTTCATCTTTACTAGTATGCGTTAATTTTTTTTTAGAAAATACCATATACATAGTAGATGTCGTTGTTGATTTATAGTCCAAGATGTAAACACTCGATGGATGTTGTAAACTACATCAATCAACACCCACAGTTGAAACAACTCGTGAATTATCACAATGTCAATACACAGGGTATACCACCGAATTATAGAACTAAGATCAATCGTGTCCCAACCATGCTGACTAAAAATGGTAAAATTCTAGTAGGTACCGAAATCAAAAACTGGTTGGACTCTCTTCTCCCCGCTAAAGAAGTGTCCCATGGTTCCATAGGTGCGTTCGGATGTTCAATGACATCCCTTGATGGTGATGCACCCAGTTCCGATTTGTTTTCCCTGGATGATTACGGTCAGTCTCTTCAACCAGCCATGACCAAGGAACTTGAAGAGAAAATTGCCAGGGAAGTATCTAAAGGTGTAGCGTATCAAGAACTAAATAATTAGAAGTGAGTTAAAGATCTAACGCACATCTTGAAGTAGATATGAGATTAGTAACAATCCAAGCTTCGGCTTTCAAGTCAACATTTGAAGTACTAAAGGATATCCTAAATGATGTAAATATATACTTTAAACCAGATGGTATGTATATAGTTACATTGGATACAGCCAGAACGTCTCTCATTGACATCTATTTAGCTGCTGACAACTTTGAAGAATACAGTTGTGACCAAGACGAAATCATTGCAGGTATCAACATATCTAACACCTTCAAACTCCTAAAGACGATAACAAACAACGATGTCCTGACAATCGAAATCAAATCCAAAGAATACATGAACATGGAGATTTCGAGTGAAGCGAAGAAGACCCATACGAAATTTGAACTCAAACTTCTTGATATTAATGAGAGTCGTATAGAAGTTCCAGAGATTGAGATGACGACTATAACAACTTTACCATCAACTGATTTTCAGAGACTTTGTCGTGACATGTCTAATATTGGGACGGATATTGAAATTACACGAGCTGGTAAGAAAATTGATTTCAAATGTGAAGGTGATTTTGCGAACCAAGAAACATCAATCGAATGTATGGAGGAAAGTCAGAAAATCACGGGTATGTACAGTCTAAAATACCTGAATATCTTTACAAAGGCGACGAGTATGTGTGCGTCTGTGCAAATTATACAGGAAACAGGGAATAGGTTTCTAATCTTAAAATATAATGTTGCAAATCTGGGTGAGCTAAAGTTTTACCTAGCAACTAAGGTATCTGAAGATCCGTAGTAAAATTCTCAAGAGTGTAAAGAGTCTTTTTCATCCCTAAAGTATTCGAAAGAATAATCTTAGGAAACCTATCTTTTAGTACATCTTTATCATAATATAAGAAATGTTCAAGTGGAACTTTTTGCCCATGGAAATCATTCCTGGGTCCATTGTACCGTTTCACCTTTTCAGTAATGTTCTTCATTGGTTTATCATCTTGATCAACTATCCAAGCACTACTCAAAGGGATACTAAAGTGCATAGATGTATCCTCATTTTCACCTGGCCTGAAGTTAATGTCATTGGAAATGGCTGTATGGATATGCCCGTTGTAGTAATACTTCACCCGTAAAATGATATATTTGACATTCTGGGGTACAGATGTGTTTCGGAAATCACGGCCTGTAACAGTTACATAGTATTCTTCAAGAATACCATCCCAGTCCTTACTCTCTTCTCTCCAAAACGTATCTTCAGTTAAATACTTCATGTCATAATCAATTTTATATTCCAACTCTTCGTTTACAATACTGTAGTCCCGTGGTGTGAATAAGTTTTTATAAAAAAAGAAAATAGCACTTAAAAGTTTGAGAAGCATTTCTTTATATATAGAATGGAAGGAAACTTTTTAAGTAGATATAACAATAAATTAGATGAATGGAGTGAGCTAATTAAGAAGGACCCAACGAAGAGACGTACGTATGAATCTGATATGGCACAGTATATTATGAAGTGTATGCCTTATATGAATCAACATACCGATGATGGTGAAGAAATGACCAACACGGATAATGTATTCAATGTGAAAGAGACTGTTGGTTTACAAAGGAGAGATATATTTACAGACTACTTGATAAAAGTAGAAAAGAAGAATATACAGAGACCAAAAGAACTAATATCTATAGAGCAATGTGAAAGATGTGAATCCAGTAATGTAGTTCATATTAAGGATACAGCAGATTTGGTCTGTGACGGGTGTGGAGTAATCATTGCTAGGGCTATGAGTGAAGAGTTGACCTATAAGGAAGAACAAGAGACATCTGAAAAAATCATAAACTATTCATATAAGCGGGAAAACCACTTTAATGAATGGTTGTCACAATTTCAAGCACAAGAGATGACTAATATACCCCCTGAAGTCATCGACCAATTGAGAAGTGAACTGAAAAAGATGAAAATCAAAAAACTCGAAGATATCACACACGCAAAGATACGTGCTTTATTGAAAAAGTTGAGACTAAATAAATACTATGAACATGTTCCGTACATTACAAACATTTTGAATGGGATTAAACCACCAAATATGCCACAAGAACTAGAAGAAACCCTACGCATCATGTTCAAAGATATACAAAGACCGTTCGATGATAACTGTCCTACCGAAAGAAAAAACTTCCTAAGCTATTCATATGTACTCTATAAATTTTGCGAACTTTTAGGTGAAGATGACTTCCTCCAGTACTTCCCTCTCCTCAAGTCTAAAGAAAAGCTGTACCAACAAGATGTCATTTGGAAAAAGATTTGTCATGACCTTCAATGGGAATTCATTCCAACAGTTTAAAGAATCAATATTATATTTACATAATGTTACAGTGTCCAAACTTTTCAGTGTGTCATAAAATGTATGACCCAAGATTGAAGGTGTGTAGTCCATGTTTCTGGAGATTCAATAATGAGGTACTCGAATTCAAGAATGATGAATGTCCACATTGTTTTGAAAATACAAAATGTGTCAAATTCAGAAAATGTTCACATTTCGTTTGTCTCAAATGTTTCAAAAAAAATGATAAATGTACTTTATGTTAATTACTTTCTATTTCTCAAATACTTTAGAAAAACTTTTAAATTCTAAAGTATTTGAAAAAAAAATAAAAGTTGTAATTTATATTTCCTTGGAACCCCATTGTCCTTAATATTTTTTTTTACATTACTTTCTATTTCTCAAATACTTTAGAAAAACTTTTAAATTCTAAAGTTTTCTCAAAACCTAAGTAAAGTATGATTATTTCAAAAAGTATACTATATCAAAATGAACACTGAAGAAAATCAAGCCTTGTTGGCACTCTATGAGCTTGAAGCTCATGTATGTCCACACCTAGATAACATTAATCAAACGGACCCGGCTGTTCAGCATTGCATGGAACAGGCGAAGTTTCACTTGAAGACAGCCCACGAACTCCTACAAGCAGCGGTGTTAGGTCCACAGACACAGTATGATGATGATCGCGCATTTTATCAAAAACTCGCGAGAGTTTTCCCTTTGATGGTCCTAATGCAAACTTACGAATCTCTACCTCCCGATCCGGTTGAAGAGGAAAGTTCACCAGATACGCCGTCCTCAGTTCTGTCAAGTCAAGATATTTTTGAGCCTGTAACTCCATCCCATCAGTCAGAGATTTAATAGCTTTTAGTTCTAATATTACACTATTGTCTATGATAATATCAGCTCGTAGTTGACCAACCACATGACCTCTAAACCTAACCAATATGTGTCGCTCTGATTCGTACGGAATCTTATTCTCCCTCAATATAACTTCGACCGCGTTGTGGTACACTCTCTCACTGTACCCAGGACCCAATTCAGAATAGACTTCCCCCATCATTTTCTCAATATCATACTTCATTTATAAAGAAACTAAAATTTTCTCTATATATGTTAAGATAGTATGCCACCAGCTGGTGTACTCGGAAAACGCGGTCGTTCAAATAGTACGAGTAACCGAGCCGCGAAAGTCAGTGCACGTGAAGTGAATTTACCAAAACTTCAAATTGGTACAGGTATGGGATGTCCAATTGCTGGTATGCCTCGATACATGAAAAGAGCACAAAAAACGTTTGATGAGCTCGGATACGTATCTGCCTTTTTTGACTATAATGTTGCAACGAATCAATATGGTATCACCAAAAGTATCGATACCATTGTAAAACGTCGTGGGAATGTGTACACTTTACCCAATACATTTAACGTAACAAACCAAGTTTACTTTTTCATGGTTGGTTTACGAAATAATAACCAAGGACATTCTGTGAGTGTTTTAGTCGACGCCCGTGTTCCTAGTAATAAAAGAATATGGGTCTTCGATCCTCTCGGGGAAACATCGAGGGATTCTATCTGGGGTAGGACAATGAGACAAACTGTAGTACCAATCATCAAACAATTATGGGGAGTCTCAAATACCACAGCCAGATACTATAATGGTCGTAATTTACAAGCTAATAATACTAGGGGTGTATGCTCAACATTTTACGTGACATTCATGGATATAATTCCATTTTTACTAAATGGCAGTGCGAATATTAACCAGTTGAGTGATACTGCAAGAATAAACGGTACACAAATGCGTTCTTTTTTCCTGAATTTCGCCCCTAATACAGAGGGTCGAGTCATAGCCAAAAACAACCGATAAACTCTCAGTGTATATCAAGAAGTACCAATGAAAGTATGTGTCGTGCGTCCAAATATGATGTTAAGAAGACAACGAATGAAATTGTCTCATGAAGTAGTACACAATTTGAAAGAGATAAGTAAGGTATCTTCTTTCAAGCGGTGGGAATATGCAGGTGGTATCGAATACGATAATCTTAAATTTAGTACACCAACACGGATTACATCAAAAAAACGAAACAGAGTCGAAACTCGTGAAATTGAACAGGTGTGGTATTCTAAAATATCATATCATACACATCCAGGGATTGGGTATCATGAATGGACTATATGCGAAAATACACCAATATATACAACCCTCCCTAGTAATGCAGATTTTGAAGCATATATCAAGGGGTTTCCCAAAATGCAAGTCAATATAATTTGTGATTCACATGGATATTATATTATTGACGTCTTAAAATCAGTCTATAAGAGAGTATCACCCTTACCTGAAGCTGTTTATGAATATATGAGAAAGCTACGCAGTAGACCATTCATGCGCATAGGTGCATTTTCAGAGGATGGTGTTGAATATTTCCATACAACTCTACAAAACTGGAAAAGATATATGAATGAAGAAGTTAACCCAGAAATGATAGATCTATTCGGGATATCGATTCAGTATTATGGGTATGATGATGATCCACCAAATGTTACCATCTATCGGGATATAGACGTAGCATAGAATCCTCTAATTCGTCAACCTCGTACCAAGCCCAATGACACTCCGACGAATCCTTATCTATTTTACACATATCCTGTGCTTCTTTTATCGCTTCAGTGAAACGTAAACGAAGTCTCAGATTTTCCCTAATCGGCCTCACCTCCGCGATACATGGTCGTTGGTACATACCTTCAAGGACATTTCTACGAGTCTTTGCCAGTTTTATCTTGTAAAGACTGTTTTCAGAAAAGGTTGCTACACATCTCATACTTTAGTATCACATAAAGATTTTAAGTATATTAATACTATGTCATTCATTTCTATAATTTCTCAATTCTTGTATTATAGAACAATACCTGAACATGAAGAGATAAAAAAACAACTTATGCCCAAAATTTTGGAGCAAGAAGAAAAATTTAAGAATAATAATATAGGTTTAGAAAATGCATATACTAGTTATTCTAATGAATTAAATGACGGTTTTGACAGGCGTTTTTTAGTAGAACAATCAGTTTTAAAACCTATTGTATTACAAACTATTGATGAAGTTATTCGTCATATGATAAGTAATAATATTGTACCTATTCCACCCTATAAGGAATATTTTGTAAGTAATGCTTGGTATACCAGATATAATACAGGTGGGAATTTCGACTATCATTCTCATGGACATTCACAAACTATTATCAATGGACAACTGGCTCACACCGCATTCTCAATTATTTATATTTTAAACGATCAAAATGTTGGAAATTCTACTATGTTTATTAACCATGACAGGAAATACCTATCCACAAATGATATTACGGAGATTGACACCGCTGGTATCCATGATATAAAAGAAGGAACTGTTATTATTTTTCCATCTAATTTTCTACATAAAGTTAAACCGATAAAAATACCAAACAGAATTACTGTGTCATATAATATAGTTGGTGTGTTATAGTATTAAAGTTCTTTTATTAAATTGGGATTTTTCGTAATCACATAAATCACCTTCACAATTTATAAGAAAATCACATTCTTCTTCCGTTAAGAAATTTCTAATAATTTTAGGTTCAATGTAATAACTAAACATTATTAGAAATTTGTTACTACTTCTTTAATAGAGATACTCCGGATCATATACCCATACGTTAGCTACATATTTTTGACCAGAAATGACTGGTTTTCCTTCATGTAACGATGTACGGGTATCAAAACCACTAGAGTCTCTATTATGAAAAAATAAAGCATCTCCTCTATTCAGTTTGAAACTTTTATTTAACATTGGAAAATGTGTTTCACCACCTGTATAGTCGTCATTTAAGTAAATTATATTTGTGGACGGTCTAGGCATTGTATCACCAGAATCTACATGTATGGGAATAAACCCCCCTTTCTCATATTTTATAACTGATATCCCCTTAAAGTTATTGATTGGTATACCCAGTTTATTCGAGCATATTTTAGTAATAGGTAATCCCAATTCTGGAGACATTTTTTTTGTAGTACTATTAATATACATGTCATTATTTTTTTCATCTCTTAGACCAAAGTGGGATATTTCAAAATCAGATACATCACCTTTACAATTTATAAGAAAATCACATTGTTCTTTCGTTAAAAAATTTCTATAAACTTTGGGTTCAATATAATAACTAAACATTACTTTATTCGTGACCTAATTCTTTAATAAGGGTACTTGTGCACCCATAAATTACAAACCCATTTCTCCCCGGACTTTACAGGTTGCCCACCATGTAAAGCATCGGACGTGTCTAACCCATAGTTATCCAATGTGTGGAAAAAGAGTGCATCACCAGCCTTGAGTTTATATTTTTCTTTGATAACTGGAAAAGCTGTTTCACCCCCTTCATAGTCATCGTTGAGAGCTATGATGAAAGTGTATAACCTCTTGTTCTTGTCTTGATAAAAGACATCTTGGTGAGGTTTGTAGTGTCCACCCTCTGTATATCGTAGAACTTGGAGTTGTTCACAGTTTTGGAATGGTC
>Ga0308004_10000182_pt1 | contig 30934 bp, 33 predicted proteins | sample Neamet38_FD_203156 | JGI IMG/M metagenome (GOLD analysis project Ga0308004, IMG submission 203156) | Marine microbial communities from water near the shore, Antarctic Ocean - #38 | ecosystem: Environmental > Aquatic > Marine > Unclassified | place: Southern Ocean | collected 2014-06-06 | reverse complement strand
CTTGAAGTTCAGCTACGCGCGCTCAATGAAAAGCATACCAATGGATTCGTCGTGCGTCTCCATGTATTAGGAGACTTCTATCACGGGAAATACATAGTTCAATGGCAGCTGTGGCTAGCACAGTACGAAAATCTACGCGTGTTTGGGTACACGCACCTGCCGTTTAATAGCCTGCTAGGCAGTATGATTAATAACGTAAACCGCATCTACCCACAACGTTTTCGTATTCGATTTTCCGACGATAAAAACACAAAATTTAGTGCCCATGTGGGTGTCGGCACTGACATGACGCTTGGTATAATGTGTCCTGAACAAAATGGTACAACCGATAGCTGCGCAACATGCGGTTATTGCTGGTCTAGCGACCAACCCATTACTTTTCTCGAACACTAATATTAGTCAGGCTAATACATGCAGTTAACAAAATTCGATAAGCTTATTCTAACTTCCAAAAAAATAAAGACGCACGGAGGATACAAGTTTAACGAAGTACCCAATACAAAAATGTACTGTAGATGTTGGCCAGAAGACCGTATCGGTGACTGGCCTGATAACTGCAAACGATGCACCAGACGCATATCCGTTTGATACATAATAATACCCCTGCTATTATTCTAAACTATCAATGAGTGATGATTATGTTTAAACCTTTCGAACATCAGACCGTTACAACAGACTTCATTAGTAAGAATGATCGCTGCTTAATCACGTCAGATCCTGGCACTGGTAAGACCCGTTCAGTCCTAGACGCGATCGCTAACCGTGAATCACGAATCTTGGTTCTCGCTCCGTTGTCCATCCTCGAAGCATCGTGGGGAGACGACATCGAGAAGTTCACACCCGACCTTACTTACGTTGTTGCGTATGCCAAGAATCGAGCAAAAGCATTTGCAGGTACTGAGCAGGTAGTCATCGCAAATCACGACGCAGTGAAGTGGATACTTAAAAATAGTTCTGTACTTGACGGCTTCGATACGGTGGTCATCGACGAGTTCACAGCATTCAAGAACAAAGATTCACAGCGCTCTAAAGCTATGCTCAAGCTATCTAAGAATTTTTCCTATCGCATCGCAATGTCTGGCACACCCAATAGCAATACTATCTTAGACATATGGCATCCAACGTTAATCGTGGATGACGGAGAACGTCTCGGACATCGCTTCTATAGCTTCCGTTCAGCAGTTTGTACTGCACGGTTCAACGGCTTTGCAAACGAGTGGGTCGACAAAACCGACGCAGAAGAAATCGTTGCATCTCTTATAGGTGACATCAACATTCGGCACGAACTCGAAGCTTGTATCGACATGCCACCACAAACGACGCACACGCTCAGCATCACCCTGCCCGCAAAGATCATGAAGCAATACAAACAGCTTTCTGATGACTCAGTGTTGTACACGGGTACAGCAACAATCAATGCAGTGCATGCAGGTGCCAAAGTCAAGAAGCTATTACAACTGTGCACAGGCGCTGTGTATGACGAACACGGGGGCATCCAGTCAGTACATCCAGAGCGTTATGAATTAGTGATGCAGTTAGTCGCGGAGCGGAAGCACAGCCTCGTAGCATTCAACTGGAAGCATGAGAAACATGCAATGACCGCGCTTGCAGAAAAACAAGGCATCAGTTACGCAACGATCGACGGTGACACGCCCCCCCACAAACGCAAAGAGATTGTCGATCGCATGCAAGCTGGCCAGCTGCAGGTTGTGTTCTGTCACCCGCAATCCGCAGGTCATGGTCTCACGATGACTAAAGCAACAGCAGTCATATGGGCATCACCCACTTACAACGCTGAGCACTACCAGCAGTTCAACCGACGCATATACCGGGCAGGTCAAAACGAACGCACAGAAGTTATTCATATTGCAGCACGCAATACCTGGGAACCCGATGTGTACGAAAAACTACAAAGCAAACTACGCCGGATGGAAGACCTCTTAGGAATTCTTAACCAATTTAAACAAGCAGCCTGACGGAGATCAACATGAACATTAACGAACTAATCGAAGCACGCGCACGGGTAAAAGACGAGTCAGCTGTCTTAACTGCCCAACTCAAAGAGCTTAACAAAACCAAAGATGAGTTGGATTATCAACTCTTAAACTCACTGGATGCAGAAGGTTTGTCACGTACCGCAAACGGCAAAGCAAGTGTATCCATCAACCAAGATACTGTACCAGAAGTGACGGACTGGGATGCATTCTACGCCTATGTTCTCGAACAGAAGGACTTCAGTCTTCTACAACGCAGGGTATCGTCGACTGCTTATAAGGAACTACTCAAGCTTGAAGAGTCAGTCCCTGGCTTGCAGCCCAGAGAAATTCGACGCATTAACTTTCGCTCCCTATAAACATGAATCATGAAGAGTATAAAACTATGAGTAAATCAGCAACAGTAACATCCATCAACAGCCTAGTAGCATCAACTAACGAGCTACCTGCTCACCTAAAAGCAGTGGAAGGTGCGGGTCGTGGTAATGAACACGTTGGCGCTAATGTCCAAATCCCCCGCGTTAAGCTCTTGCAAAAGATGTCGAATGAGGTCGATAAGCACCACGGCAATTACGTCGAAGGCTGCGAGCCAGGACACATGGTCAACACGCTTACCAATCACAACTACGGCAATGACCTGTACTGCATGTCTTTGCAGTTCAAGACTGAGTTCGTGGTTTGGCGGCACCTCGAAGCTGGCGGCGGTTACGGCGGCGCATTTGTATCACACGCAGACGCGCAAGCGTATGTCGATACTCAGGATAAGCCGACCGAGTATGACATTAACGAAACTCACGCACATGTTCTTCTCATCAAGAACCCTGAGACCGGCGAGCTTGAACGCTCTCCTGCAATCATGGACTTCGCAAGCTCTAAGCTACGCGTATCCAAAGCTTGGAACTCTCAGATCGGCATGAAGGGCGGAGATCGTTTCGCGGCTCTGTGGAAAGTGTCAGGTGTACCCACCGAAAACAAGATGGGTAAAGCCTTCATGAATTGCGAAGTGTCGTTTGTCGGTTGGGCGCAGGAAGCTGACTATAAAGTCGCAGAAGGACTTTATGAACAGTATGCTGCATAAGAACTATAGTAACGGTATTATAATACTGTTACTATAATTAGGCTAGGCGTTAGAGTTGAGTGTCTCCAGTTCAACTCTAACGTTCGCGAAACAGCTTGATGCACTGTAGCCGGCCGCATCACCCATAACTAATAATAGGAAGTTAACTTGAATATAGAACTAAACTTCACGGACAACGACATTGGGTTCCTCACTAGCTTCTTGGCAATAGATGACCCCCATTGGTGTAATATTTACAGTAGCCTAGAACCCGTAAAAGACCGATCTGACGAACGCTTCGTGACCGTAGATACACGGTCAAACAAACGCTTCCTTTCCCAGATTTTTGGGGGCTTCGTTGAAGCAACGGTTGTGCAGAAGTATCTAGAAACCCAGCATGGTGCCGAGACTCATTTGTATTATTCTGACGCAGAGCGGCTAACTTGGTATATCGCTTGCGATGTAATTCCCGAATTACTTGATGTCGGCAAGTCAATTTGTATTACTGACTAAAATCTCCAGCCAGCTTGATGCACTGGTAGTCAGAACGCATCGCTTATATGAACGAACACAGCTTCATCAAGTCTATCCACCGTTACTTACATCCTGACGTGCATTCGTGGAAAATCCATGACACGTACACAGGCGGTGTGCCCGACGCGATGTATTCTGGCCCAGCTGGCCTGCTGTTTGTTGAGTACAAGTACGTCAAAGAACTTCCAAAGAAAGCAACTACAAGCATTAAACACTCCCTCTCCGCACTGCAATTGCAGTGGCTAAACCGTGTGAACCAGCCCGCAAACGCAGCATTAATCGTTGGCGTAGCGGATACCTGCATAATAATACTAGATGACTTTTCTAGTATTATATGTAAAGATACCTATATAGAACATTCTCTAAGTCGCAAAGAAGCTGCTCAGTTCATATATAGCGTTACACACAAACCCCAGGAGGGGACACCGAATGACAGAACCACTGCCAATCGCAGTACAGAATCTTCGAAAGATTTGGGCTTCTAAAAAAGTTGAGATGCATGTCAATCAGAGTGAAGCTGCAACAGAACTAGGCTGGAGCCAAGGCGCTATTTCTCACTACCTTAACAACCAGACGCCTCTCGGAGCGCTTGCTGTTGTTAAGCTAGCAAACTTCTTAGACGTTGATCCCGTTGAAATTGATCCAGAAATTGTATCTAAGCTTCCTAATGTTCGAAAACTACAGATCGCTAACAAATCAGATGACATGTCAAAGTCATCCCCTGCGATCGTATATTCGCGAGATGATATCAAGTCTTTTTATGTAGAGTTAATCGGTGCAACTGCAATTGAAAATTATCCTGACATCATAATAAATGGGTCGCTAACCACGCAAACAACAACACAGATGCGAGGTTACGCCAGGCTCTGTGTTCCAGAAGCGTACACTGGTAACAGCCTGTGCGCTGTGCGTCTCAAGAAAGAAAAGGCGCTCCGGTGGTACACAAAAGACGATATTCCTGAGCCTTCACTTATACATACAATGTGGGCAGTCATCTCAATGCACTACCAGTAATAGTCTTAGTATTAGAAACGCCTCCCCCCCCGTCAAAACTAAGCAGGGTTCAGCCCTGCTCCTACCCCCCTTCGTTAACAATGTAAACATCTAAAAACCCCTGTAGATGTCTATTTTTATACAAGCATTAAAATACGTTGCTATTTACTAATATATAGAACTATTTATTAGTGGAGAACATATTATCCATGCATTATACTCAGTACTCTTTAATACTGATGGTATTAAAAAAGTCAGTATAGATTGTTTTGTACTCAGATCATAAGAATATTAAAAATGGGGTGTAATGCACAATGATGACAAAAATTTTAGCGGTAAAGTATGGCCCATTCATGGACATGGACGAGTTAGCAACGCTACTAAGAATTAAAACACAATCGATGTACCAACAAATTTATAACGGCAAGCTTGACATTCCACACGTCAGACGCGGCAAAAAGTATTTGTTCCCAACGCACGAAGTCGGGCTGTACCTAGATCAAAAACTTGATGAAACCAGAATCTAGAAACCCGCTTTGATCACGTCTTCAGGTCGCGGGTTTATATAACGCGATAATTGCTCAAGGCTGCGATGGCCGCTTACCAACAAAACATGCGCTGGGTTCATTTTCATATCAAATAATCTTGAAAGGGCTTCATGGCGCAAGTCGTGAAAATCCAGGCCGACAATACCCGCTTTCTTACGCAACTTGGCGAACTCGTCTGACATGGACGATGCCAGCTTAACTGTAAACAGTAAGTCAGTCTTGCCAAGTACACTTCGATGGCGCAGGAGCGCCGCTCTCACGCCCTTTAGAAGAGGTATTTTCATCTTTGTCTTACCGCCTTCCGCGTGCTTATCTTTGCGCCAAACTGTGATAAGACCTTTCTCAAAATCAATATTGCTCCAGCGAAGCGCATGTATCTCACCCTGTCTCATCGCTGACTCGATCGCAATGTCGATTGCAGCATGAATATATTTTGATTGCGGTCCCATTTGTTTTTTGGTCATCACAAGCTGATTTTGGATTAACTTATCGTACTCCCCCTTTTCCAGCCGACGGTCTCGCTCTACGCTACCCGTAATTTGATTCCTCAATTTTAACTCGTTAATTGCCAATTTTAATTCATCGGTTTTTGTACGAATGTTAGAATACTTTAAGGCTTGTCGGAGGTAATAAATTTGATACTGCAAAGTCGAAGCTGCAATGGCCTTCTGACCATAATTTTTATTCGAACCGCTTCTGCGCATTTCAGCGAAAGCAAGAATGTGCTCGCGAGTCAAATCGTGGATTGACACCCCTGCAAAATATTTTTTAAGCATTTTAAGCTGGCTCATTTTTGGGACCGGAATCTCAATGCCAAATCGAGTGTAACCATGAATTAGGTTGTCTATGAGCTTGTCGATGAAAACCGACTCGCCAGCGCGGGTATCGATCCACGAATGATCGTCCATGCTCGTCTCAATCTTACGTGCCCAGGCTTTTGCTAACTCTTGAGTTGGAAACGTTTTTGATTGAAGGGGGTAGCCTAAGCGCTTTACTCTGGCCATCCATCGCTTGCCACGGGCTTTGATTGACGCCATTCATCTCTCCTAGATCCGATTGGGGGGTACACATGGTGTACAGCGTCTAGGATTGTAACGTAACTACCTGATAAATAGCTACTTTTAAAATTGGCGGAGAAAGAGGGATTTTCTCCCGTAACACCTCGCAAAGCCCTATATATACTGGGTTTTACCTCTATATTATTACCAAAGCTAATATATTCTCGGGGATCGTAAGTGCCTGATAACTATATATATATTAGTTTACATTAATCCTGCGGGGTACGCTGTACCCCTGTACCCCTTACAAATCTTGCTTTGCTATTGCGCCGAGAGCGACTAGGGTGAAACCGATTACGTAGTAGATTAGCATACTTGCCTCTGGGTAGTTAAGGGGCAATTATACTAGCGCCTAACGTTGTCAACTAATGCATACTTCTCATAGACAGCATGTCATAGTGTAATGCCTACTTACTTTTTACCCGCTTCTTTTTAGGTTTGTCTGGCTGATTCAAAACACACTGCTTACCTTTACCTACATGCATAATTACGCTCCCGCGTTATAGATTAAATTCGTCATTTAATAACCCCAAAAAATATAAAGGCTATGTACATTGTTAGCGGCAACACCACAAGACCACCTGTCCCCCACAGCAGGATTGTCCAAAAGAGCGTAATGTTCTTTGCTTTTTTGTGTTTACGCATACGCTCTTCTTTGTCCCTGTTCCGTTTGCACTCAGCCTGAAACTGCAACCAGTCCTTATACATGTCTGCTCGCCCTGCGTAGATCATGTATTCTTTAAGCCATTCCTCCTGCTCTTTGATCTTTTCAAGCTCCATGAAGCACTGGAGTTCTTCTTTACCCCCACCCTTCTGAGCTTTCTTAATGATGGCTGACTTGTTGTCAAAGTACTGCGTAGCTTGAGCCGACACGTCGTAAAGCTCTTTGCCATTGGACAGTGCGCTTTTAATGATATTGAACGCTGCATTAGCTGCCGCTATTTCAGCAAGCATGCTTTAGCTCCCAGGGGCAGTCGGCCATGACACCTCTTCTAGTGACGTGACATCCGCATTATTTGCAGGGACTTGTCTTAGTGCTTGACGGTAATTTGCCCACGCCGCTTTAACGCCAACGTTAAAATTAACATCGGGCATTTGTGTCCAGTCTGATTGCGCTAGCTTTAGATTGCGATCAACGCGTACATGCTCCCAAAATCTTTCAGTATTAATTACCCAGACGTTGTTCACCCAATCTTGAAATTGGTTCTCTCTGGCGGCGCGCGTTGCCCATGCCCCGTTCAACCTGTATTGGGTTGTGATGAGCGCCCCAACGTCAGAATCAACAGATACAGCTATGGCAGTCAAGCCGTCATAGACTTGGCCGTCGACATAAGCGTCGTCAGCACTCATCACATGTTGGACTTCACCATTCTCTGCAACAAAAGCGTATTGCACTGCCATATATTTCTCCTTCAGTTCGGGTCGTAAATAAGCATATAAGTGAATGTGCCAGACCCAGTCAAATTACTATTGTTATAAGTAAGCTTATGCTGCACTACGATTTTCGGTGTGCTCAGCGCAGGATAAAAATGATATCCGCACTCTATAAAAAAAGAGGGTTGGGAAAATTGGCCTGACACGCCTGGGAATTTTGAGTGTGAAGAGCCATTAACGACCGCGTATATCTTATTAAAAGTAAGAGAGGACGGCGGCGTATAAGTAATCGATTGCCCTAAACTGGCCGTGCCCACAGCTAAAACCGTCGCTCCGGTTGCTCTAGTCGCAGAGAACAAAATCGTAGAACCATCACTAGAATATACGTCAAAACCATACTCGCCAGACGCCGGCCCAGATATCCCGACCGACTGTTTTTTTAATAACGCAGTATGTATGCCCGCAGTGTTTTGAAAGTTCTGGCTGTTAGCCGACGTTTGTGAGCCATAAAACCGGCTGGCAGTTCCTGCCGCGATTGGCACATAGCCACCCGTCTCATAAACTGGATTGTTGACGGGTCTTGCGATAATCAAGTCTCCCACAACATAGCCCGAGGGCGGGTAAGCCATCGCTGAATACGCGGACGCAGCCCCGTTTGTAAACTGCAAATTTGGCGTTAGCTCAGTGCTGTCAATTATCTTTCGACCAGCACTGTTGAAAATTTGTATGCCGTATGCCACATCAAGTCCTAAAAACGTAATATGAAATTGCTTGGGTAGCTGAACCGCTGCTCGAATTAAATCCTATTCTTAAATTATTTGTAGATTTTGTGTAGTACCAATCTTGATAAAATGACGATAAAATTGAGTTATTAAGCCCCACGGTCCACGAGTCGTCGTTAGCCATACCGCTGATTGTGACATCGACATAACTATTTCGAGAAACAGTCACTGTGCCATTCGCTACGATTCGCAATAGCCGACTGGTATAGTCAACTATTATATTTCCCGCTGCGTTTTCAACGCGAAGACCGTAGGCCATTAGGCAAGATTCCCAAGCTTAACGCGAGGCGCACCCGACGCATCAAAAACCGTGATTTTCGCCCCTTCAATTATCATTCGCGCTCCGCTGTTCGCGCTCTTGAGGTTTATCGTCGCACCAGTGCCGACGAGGTTCAGTTTGTTTACACCGATCGCGCCTGCTGCAATACGGTTCGCGCTCAGTGTGCCAGCGTTAATCGTGTCCGCATTCACTGATCCAATTTTTGCAGAAGTAATAGTCGCGTCTTTAATCATCGCGCTCGCCATAAATACTACACCGCTATCGACGATAAACGGTATGTTCGCTGCAGTCGGACTTGTTGACCCGAGACCATCCGCGCTTGAAGCAGGGTCAATGACCGCAAACTTATCGGCGCGAACAATAAAAGCGGACGACGGAGTTGCGGTAGTACCTGTGTTACTCAGACCAAAACCCGCAACGTGGCCGTTGTTGTCAATCTTTACCGAGTACTGCCCCTCTATGTTCTCAATTTTACTATTTATGCCTGGTATCTGACTAATGGGTGTACTTAGTGCGCTAGCAAGTTGCGAGGATGTAATAGCCGTTGATAAAACAGCAAGTTGGTGCGCCACGTCCGTAGCAGTTGCCGCAACAGTTCCAGCACCAGCATTAAATGGCCCTTTTATACCATTAAGATTGACGTGTCTAATCCAGTAGTATCGCGTGACGCCCGAACCGACAGGATCTATAAAGCTTATCCCTGTCGATACGCCGGCTAGGGTCGCGTCACCAAGCGCGTCTGACGTGTGGGACCAAATCTCAGTTTGGTTATGGCCCCTATAAAAAGCGGCTGTCCAAAATATATTTACTTGGGAGTACGCGCCGCTTGCTGTAAAACCTACTGGAGCATAAGGCGAGGTCGGCACGATCAGAGGTTCGACGCCAAGATTGCTCGTAGTAATTTGGTTCGGATCAAAGCCTGCTGTAGCTTTTAGTCTTGATGCTAACCCCGAATCAACAAGCTCCCTCAGTGTAATAGCACGGTCTTGTGGGTCGCCTTTTCGGCCTAGCCGTATCTCAACTGCTTCGATGAGGCTTTCAAGAACCATACGTGTTTGCGGATCAAGAGATGCCGGTAGCTTTCCAATGCCTGGCACTTTAGTTGGACGTACTGTCACGATTGACGTACCTCATCCATTGATTGAGCTAAGCAGAAATCGTTGATGTCAGTACCTTGCACTTGGACTTCCCACTCTTGCGCTACAGCAGCAGGCATCCGCATGATTGGTTCACGTAGTGTGCCATTGCTGATGTTGGAGGGGACGGTAGTCGCCTGCGTGTAATTCGCACCCGCTTTTGAAAGCGTGTAGTGTGCTACCAATGCTCCGTCACCATAAACTTTTACAGTTACTGGATACACGTTCGCGTGTACAGATACCCATCCCATCGACAAGGGAGCGGGAGTCACGAACTTCTTACTCTTAAAAGTTAACGTGCGGGGCGTATTGGAGCCTCGATACTTCTTGATTTTGTTGCCAACAATAATGTACAGCTCACCGTCTTTCGGGTTCATATGTCCGCCGCGTACTTCGCCTGCAATTGATAGCGTTGACAAACTGTTCTCGCTACCGCGCGGGTCATAAACAAAACCCCCGTGCGTACCGCCGCTTGTCCAGAATGCGACGTAAGTACCTTCGTGCCTAAATGCCCGAATGGTTTCTGGGTGAAAGTCGGCGTTCCACTGTTTGACTGAGATCAAACCTTTAGTAACAACCTGTCCTGACGCGGATTGGATTGCACAGAGGCCCTCTGGCCCTGCGTATAGAACCACGTCTCCCATGTCCACAACGCTGTGCTTGTTCACACACGCTTGACTAAAATCTATTCGGACAGCGGTCATGGCGGACGGCTCAGTACCCGTAATGAAATACGGCTGTCCGTCAGTTAAAGCTGCTACACCATTTGCCGTGCTAGCAATAGCAACGATGTCTTCTTCAGTAGTAATCCTATATTGAATCGGCCAAGCGTGCGGGAGGAACGGTTCAGATAAACAAAACCGCTTGCCAGTAAACCCTGCCATCGTGCCTTGCGCCAGAGCGATTAAGCCTTTTAACGGGCCATCAGGATATAACGATGAGTCGTCATTAGGTGGCCCGATCCAACCTCCACTTGGCAGTATTTCACCGAGGTTCGCGGCGTCAGTGCTGTCCGTGTAAGTGACCGTTGTATAAGCAACTTGCGCAACAAACTGGAACTGCGTATTTGTTGAGCCTGTGTTAGACCGATAGATTCGCTTGAGAGAACCAGTGCCAAAGTTGTAGTTGCCAGACGGTTGGGAATTCGCTGCCATGCCAATAGTAACGGTTTGCGAATCGTCCATCTGGACCACGTTGCTTGGAGAACTAGGCGGGCCTTCTTCGCCAGCAGCAGTAACATAAGTATACACATAACTGACATCAGACGGAGTAGCAGTGGCGTCGGCTGAACCATTGACCGTTACGCCTGGACCATTACCGTATGGAGCGGGAACCCCGAGCCGAAAAGAGTTTACCGGATACCCTGAACTTCCAGACACTAGAGTTGATACTGTTCCGACGCGGGGATAGTCATCGCCTGTAAAATACAAGCGGTCAGTCGCATCGCCAGGAATTGGCCCAGGCACAACGGAGACAGAATCTTCACTCCACTCAAGCCAGCTTGTATCACGGTAGTAATAAATAGACCGGCGCGCGGTATTTTGAAGCGTAAGCGTATCCGAATCATTAGTAGTAGAAACTAGCCGCCCAGACTCAAAGTCAATATTCTCCGAGATCTGGCCGAACTGATCTGCTAGCAGACGTGGAGAGACTCCAGGCGCTATGCCGCTAAATCTTTCACGCTTGAAGTACGCCATTTTTTAATTCCTAATGCGGTTTTTTTGAGTTGAGGATTCGTGTCTATTCCTTGCCTTATTTACTAAGCAGATAAAGCGTCAATTTCGGCTTGCAATCGAGCAATCTCAGCGACCTTTGGGTCTTCCCAACCCGCTACTTCAGCCCAGGTAGTACCATCGAAGGTGTAACGACCACCCTGCCAATCGGCGGGAGGTGTTGCGTCTGTATGGATGGTAGCGTTGCTTGAGTTCATGTCACCAATGATAAATTGCTGACAAGTGATGTTGGAAGCAGTTGAGACAACTGAATCTGAATCTTCAAAGGTATAGACTGATACGTTGTTAGAGTTAAGTGTAATAGTTTTCATGGTTAAACACCTTTCAAAATTAATTTAGTGGCTGACACAGCCTTACCTGCGATTACCGATGGAGTGTCTGCGGTTGTGGACAGTGTCCCATCGACTTGAATGTAGTAGGTTGCGCCTATGGTTAGCGATGTTTGATTGCTGGATATGCCCCCTAATACATCAACAGTCGCTGTCTGACCATTCGTGTATGCCCCTGAAGACATACCTACAAAGTTTGTTGTTGATAGATTTGTATCTATTACATTATCTAAGACACAAGAAGTACCGTAGGCAGAGTTAACAGCATCCTGATAAGTCACGATAGTTTTAGTGGCGGTCAGCATAGTTACTGAGGTGTATGGTACATTTGCGGCCTCAAACACAACTGGAGTTCCTGCCGTGATAGAAGTGCCCGACACGTCTAGGATGCAAGAAGTACCATAGTTAGAGTTAGGCTGATCTCGATAAGTCACTAGGGCTTTTGTAGAAGTCAGCGTAGTAACTGACATGGCGTCTGATGATGCAGACTCAAATACAGTTGTACTTCCAGCAGATATAGAACTACCCGAAACAGTTATAACATTAGAACTACCATAGCCAGAGTTAGCATTATCCTGATAAGTCACTAAAGCTTTAGTAGTAGTCAACGTGGTGATTGAAAGTCTCCCAATTCCGGCTGTTGACGTAACATTAGCGGGAGTTCCTGCTGTAATAGAGGTGCCAGACACGTCTAAGACACAAGCAGTAAATACTTGAGAGTTACCAGCATCATAATAAGCCACTATGGCTTTAGTGGCGCTCAACGCAGTGACTTCGGGGTAGTATACGGATGCGTTCTCAAACAAAACTGCGGCCGATACTGAGATATTGGTGCCTGATCCGGCCTGAACAGTTAAGATACGAGAAGTACCCTTCCCAGCGTTCTCTGCATTCCTATAAACCACTAAAACTTTAGTGGAGTTCAGCATGGTGGATGAGACGTATTCGCTAAATGCTGAATTAAACACAACTGGAGTTCCGACTGTTATGGAAGTACCAGAAACATTTATAACATTAGCAGTACCATAGCCAGAGTTACTGCGATCTTGATAAGAGACTAAAGCCTTAGTGTCGGTTAACATAGTTACTGAGGGGTAGTACATGGTTGCAGACTCAAACACAACGGGAGTTCCCGCTGTAATAGAACTACCGGACACAGTTAAAACACAAGCAGTACCATAGCTAGAGTTACCTTCATCCCTATAAACAACTAAGGCTTTAGTCGTGGTCAACGTAGTGACTGAGATGAAACTAGAAGATGCTGACTCAAACACAGCGGGAGTTCCTGCTGCAATGACATTGCCCGCGCCTGCCGTTGCCACTACTTCAATAGTTCCATCAGCCTTCAAGACAACTGGCTTACCATTTGGCAGTGTGCCACTAGCGACGAAGTCTATGTTGCCGCCACCGACACCTGCGGCTAACTTAGCTGTGGTCACTGCACCATCTACGATCTTTGCCGTAGTGATTGAATCATCGGAGACACTGCCCGTTTTGATTTTTGTAAGAGCCATTTTTAATTCCTTCGAGCGCGGTTATAGTTCTGGTCTTGTTTCTGGAAAATCTGAAGTGGACGGCCAGTTACGCAAGGCAGTCCTATAAGTCAGGATGTTGTCCCGATTAGGCCAGTCTTGAGTTTGCGAGGCTGTGTCAGTGGTCGCTAGTTCTTGATTTCGCCAAAGTCTTGCAGTCTCTTCTGCTGTAGGCTCTTCAGGCGTAGGTGCAACCCACTCTTCGTAGTAGTCAAAGTTAGCTTCAACAAATGCTAGGTCAGCAATGATGGTATTTGTGATGTTACCACTAGCATCTTTAATGTTATATTTCATATTCTTCTCCTTTTACGGTATGTACTGCACGATGACAAGACCTGCACCACCGCTGCCGCTAACAGCGTATGGCCCGTATGCTGTATTGGTGCAGGCACCACCGCCTCCACCGATTGAAGCACTCCCTGCGTAGAGAGTTGTATTGTAAGAACCGCTTGCGGTATGTGTCGTACCTCCTCCGGCCAACGGACCTGCTTGTTGAGCGTTCGGCCAAGTAAGATTATTAAGCGCATAATTACCTGTGCCTCCTCGCCCACCTGCAATTTGCCCTAGTGTCGATGACCAAAGATCGCCTAGTATGTCGCAAGACCCACCAAGATTACTTATTTCCGAAACCAACGCAATACCTGCATTTCCGGTGCTTGTTAAACCGACAGCACCACCGCCTTTCCATTGGCCTCCTGCGCCACCAGTGTTATTTACATTCCCGTTGGCGGCTGTTCCTCCCGAAGTTGCACTCGTGCTACCTTTAACACCTCTTGCGCCACCATTGGCTGTTAAAGTAGCACTTAACCCTGTTCCGGCAACAGTTGAGTTCCCGCCAGTGACACCATTTGCATCACTTACCATAGCCCCTCCCGCGCCTACTACGACTGTAAAGCTACCCGATGTTGTGACAGCTAAAGAGTTCTTGCGAGAATAGCCCCCTGCCGCGCCTGATGTTTGCGCTTGCGCTGTACCTGAACTGCCACTCCCACCTGCGCCAATCACATGGATCATGACATTACCGTCTTGCGGAGGAACAAATGTTTGGGACTTGCTTAAAAAAATTGTGGGGAATGAAGCAGAGCCACCACCGCCACCAATAAAGTCTGAAAAATTACTCATGACATTACCCACCCTTGTGTTGCGTCTGTAAATATAAATTGAATTGAAAGATATGCTTTGTCTAATGTCATGTTGGCAGTCAAACTCATAATCTTAGATCCGTTCCTACCTACTACTGTGTTTGTAAAGTTACCTACAGTAATCAAGACTCTCTGCCCAATAGCAGGAGATGCGGGAAGTGTAATAGTTCGCCCTGCAACACTTACATAAACGTGAGTATTAACTGTAGCAGTAGCACTTGAACTTGTAACAACAGACGTAATACCTACTGCAATAGGTACTGAAGCTATCTTAGCCGCTGTTACTGCACCATTTACAATCTTTGCCGTAGTGACTGTGTTGTCACTGGGAGTGCCTACGTCAGTAACTGCAATAGCGGCCACCATGATTTCAATGGCTGCTCCAGATGCAGGAGCTTCAGAGAAAGTAACTACTGCGGGTGTTGCATTTGATACTGCATAGGTTGACTTGTTTTGATATACGCCATCGACATAGACTAGCGTGTTGTTTTCAATAGATGCTCCAGATAGCGAGAAGGTTACGTCACTGCCATCACCAGTAAAACTGTTGAGCAGTAGGTCGGTATTGCTCGACGTAGCGTCATTCAGTGCCGCAGCATTCAGCCGGAGCTCGACTCTGTCAGACGACGAAAAGGCAGTACCAGATGTGCCATCTTGGCCGCGTGTCACGGTTAACGTATTCCCGCTTCGTGCCGTAACCTTAACGATCTCTCGCTTGCTGTTAGCTAAGTCTTCGAACGTAACGTAAAAATAATTACTATTTGAGATGGCAGGGAACACAGCGCCATCAGCTACCGCAATTGAGGTAGCTGAGCTGTTAATGCCAGACGACAGGGTCGACGAAGCGTTGTTACTAAATAAAACTGGCATTTAATTCCCCAGTAAAAAGTTATTTACGATGCTGTAATCTGCCAGACAACCGTAAGGCTATCTGAGGAACCCTTGTTGACGACACTGAAAACCGTGCGGCATAACATCGTTCCACCTGATGAGGCATTTAGTGTTCCTGCTTCGGTTAATGCAGCCGTGCCAGTGCCGGCTGGAAACGTGGCGCTATACGTAATAACCGCGCCAGATACTGCAGTAGAAGTCAGTGCTACACGCCCAGACTCCGCGCCCAGCGCTGTATTTGCAGCCGCAGCGGCGGTGTTATCAGTGCCCACGGCCATATGGCTCATTGCTCCGGCCGTGGTGTCTTTCATCCTGCTAGCTACATAACCTTTGCCGCCTGTTACTACCAAGTTTGGGATATCACGCACTACTTCATCGTTCAATGAAACTGTGACATGACCCGTTAGTTTTAGTTGTTCGTTAATCATCTCGTAGTTCCTTATCGGTTGAGAGTGAAGGTGTTAAAGGTTGACGCGTTTAGAACAGAGTTATTGCCTAAAATCATCGTGAATGTAAAGCTATCAGACAAACTTAATACGTTGGCTTTAGTTTCGAGATAACTTAGCCCAGTGCTGAAAGAATCGTCTAGGGCAAAGGCATCCGTAAAGCTGCGATTAAAAGTCGTAGGACGACTAAACAAATCGGTCACTGTGACTGTTTCTACTTTGTTTAAATTAACAGCCAACGCTTGAGTATCACTGAACGATATAGAATCGGTCTTATTAGCTTGATACTGAATCAAAGCTGATTCAGAAAACGACAATGCTTCCGATAGCGCTTTGTTGACGCCAATAACACTTACATCGCTAATCGTAGTTGAGTCGTTAAAGTCACGCTGAATAACCCAGATTAGCTCAACTACATCGCCCAGTGCTAATGTGTCTGCCACAGCTTTCACTAAAGATATCGACTGAAGCTCGGTTAGCTCAAAAGTATCAAACGACGCTTTTGTAAACGAAAGTACCGAAGTATCAAGAAAACCAAATGCATCTTTCGGATACTGGTTGATTGAATATGCATCGAGAATTATTTCGGTGGCGCTAATATTTTGATAATTAATCTCACCCGCGATTAATCTGTAAGCGGCGCGCGCAGACAGTTTTACATAGGTGATATCACTCTTAGCCGCCATCAGTCAAAATCACTTCTGACCTTAATCTTGATTAGGTCATAAACAGTTTGGATGCCGCCTGAGGCAAATGTAATTTCTATTTCACCTTCGAACGTGCCGGCAGTCGTCAGCGTGCCCGTTGGGAAGTTAGTAGTACATTTCCCGTTCGTAGCGTCGGTGACGGTACAGCTCAAAGTAGCCGTAACAGTATTGCTGCCGAGCGCGCGTAATCGCAGTCGTACAGTAGCGCCCGCAATATTAATGGGTTGCCAGGTTGCGCTGTTGTTCGAGTCAAGCGTCATGCCGCTGACCGCTGCCTTACTGTCTTTTAACGTAAAAGTAAGCTCTGGTAGCGTATCGCCAGTGACAAGATTGATCGTTTCCGAATATGCCATATTAAGTACCTAAAGGTCTCCTTATTATATTAGCCACGGTATTATAATACAACGTATTAATAACACCATAGAACCGGCGTTGCGTCTCTAATGTCGACATGCACGAAGCCTTTCGCTACTCCCACGGACATGCCCATAGCCAGAGCATGATTGACGATAGCTCTCCGCTCAACGCCACCACTCACCGCTATGTCAGCGGCTATTCCCTGCGCATGGGTGCCAGGATTTGCTTTTGCTTTTTCAATGCTATGGCCTTCGGGATCGCGATATCCAGACGTAATGTGGAACGGGAAACCGCAAGCTGCTCTGAGGTGGTCTAAACGATGTATAAACGCTTCTGACATCTCGTTATTGCCGGTTTGCTGGCAATCGAAATCCTCGTTCTTAAAATACTTAAACATTATTATTCTCTAAATAGGTAAAAGACAAAGCCAATTAATGCGGCCCATATTGATGCAGCAAGCCCTTGACCAACTCTCACGACCTGACTATTCGTAGCTACTTGTTCAGCTATATCGTCGATCTTCTTTTCGTGATCATCGAGGCGAAACTCATGACGCTTCAAGCGAGCGTCAGTACCGACCAGCTTCTCTTCAACTCGCGCAACATTAGTTAATACCTCAGTCAGCTTGTCGATCTTTAGTTCAAGACGATCAAACCGGCGGTTTGTTTCTGGGTCGGTCATTTACGCATTCCCATAAGTTTTGATGCGCCCTTGATTCCGAAGGAACTAGAAATCGCGATAAATAATAAATACTGATACCACTCAGGCAGATCGTTTAGCGTAGAGAATGCTTCACGGACGCGATCTACGATTGTCATGTCATTGGCTATGATTGCCCAGCCAACCATAAAAATTGGGATAGCTAAAATAATTGTCCAAAACTCGTCTTTCAAGCTGTTGCTAGACGCGTCCGCCATTCTCGCTTCCCAGTCTGCATCATTCTGGATCACGTTCATTGTGGCTTCATGCTTAGCTTGTTTTTCAGCGGCCTTATTGCTCAGAAACGTTTTGCCAATATCTACTACTGGGCCAAGTATTACACTTAATATGCTCATTAATTTAATGCTCCTATGCTGCCAAGCCCAACAGCTGTTGCTAATGCCGCGCGAGGACTGTAAAGCGCCCCTACACCAAGAATTGCACCCACAGCTTCTGGCGGTGAATTAACTCTGCTATATGCCCCATCAAATGGGCCTTTGGTTACTATCTTTTCTGCAAGTTCTGCTGTGGGGCCAAGTAAAGTAGCTATTGCTGAACCTCCCCAATCGCTGCTACGTTGAGCCATTGTTAACATCCCGATCGGACCATCAAGCCCTGCTCTTCCAAACAACTCTGTAAAATATGTACCCCAATCCATTTGATCAGAGCGGAGATACTGTGAGCCATCCTTACCAACTGCGGCAGATAGACCAACCTTAGCGTACTCTCTAAGCTCTAGACCTAAAGCGGCTAAAGGCATAAACGCCGCCATAGTAAGAAGAAGAAGAGGTGCCATAGAGGCGGCAACACCCTTTTGCTCTATTACTATTCGGTATCCTATCTCTCGTTCCATGCCTTCGAGGACTACTTTGTTAAAGGCATATAAGAAAGACTTGAGCTGCCATATAAGTGCAAATCGCGGATCTGAGGCCCATACTGGCCGCTCAGCCGCGTTTGGTCGTAAGACTGAGCTTTCAACAAATCGGACGAGTGCGGCTTTTACTGCCTCCCCGTCTTCACCATCAAACGAAAAGTCATTATCTTGCCAACGGCGAACTTGATCATAGGTAACACCAAGAGACTTGAGGTAACGGTCTGACCTTTCAGTAGGATTATTGGCATGCTCAATAATAAAGCGTTTTGCCATTCCTGCAGAAAACTCACGCGATATGTTTGTCAGACCTGTCAATCCGGTGTACTTAAAGAACTTGTCAGTAGCCATACGAACTTTAGGGTCAAGCATGTCGCTATCAGCTTGTGACATCCAAGCGTTAGCAGCTGCTTCTGGCATAACAACGCCAATATCATATGCCAAACGTTTTGCGGCCTCTCGATCTTTCATCTGCGATACTACTTGCTTGCCAAACATGGCGAACCCGCCAAACTCTTTTGTTGCCACAATAGACCCTGCGAAATCAGGTATTGACGCAAAGGCAGCGAACGGTAGTAAGGTTACAAGGTTAAGCGCTGCAAGATAGCTTTGCGTCTTACGCCAGAAAGGCGACAGATGTGTAACGTTACCTAAGTAAGCATTAATAATTGCGTCAGCAGTTTCTCTAGGTCCAGGCTGTAACTTGCCTAATGCCACCGCAAGCTTATTAGTGCCGTCAGGACTCTTAGTATGCCGGTTCCACTCAACACGTTTTGTTACAGCATCGAGGTAACTCATAAGCGCCACTTCAGGTTCTTGAAGAAATAGAGTATCTCTCAAGAAGTCTAAATTACTATCGGCTGTTAAGACACGACTTGCTTCAGCATCACTACCTGGCTCTGTAATATCTATATCTGCCATATCCATATCTATATCTGGATTAAGCGTGGCTTGTTGATACTTCAGCATACGCTTGATTGCTGCGCGTACTTTCTTCTTATTTGCCTTTGGATCTGATTCTAGAATTAGTTTCTCAAAAATTTCTGGATCATTAGCGATCTCAGCTAAGTTAAGCAGGACAGGAAAGTAATTTTCTCGAAATCCAATATTAGTATTAGAAGGATCTATATATTCTTTATGTACCGCTTCTAGGTACTCACGCAATTGCTTCGCTTTAGGGTTTTTAAGATCAGCAGTTGGCGTTTTCCCCTGTGCTAGTCTAAGAGCTTCTTGGACTTCAGGCGTGCGCCAATCAGTTCCAAGGACTTTAAACAGCTTCGCCCGCAGACGGTCTCTTGCTAACGTCCTAGATTGTACAAAACCAAGGCCACCGTCTAAAGAGTTCGACTGCCTGTAGAACATATTAGCTACATCATCGCCTGCTACGATCCTCATCATCGAATCTGCGGTAAATAGGAAGCCTAATATCTTTATAGCATTAGGGTTGTTTTGAGCAAACTTGCGGCCCCAGTCGTTCATCTTGCGCTTCCAAGCTTCTTCTCTCGCAGCCGCGCCCGACTGTAATCTAATCTCTTCCCGCACCGCCAACACAATAGCTTTTTGCTCAAAAGAGGAATCATCAGGCGTTGGTAAATCTGCTCCTGTGTTATTGCCACCTCCGTTATTGCCCGCCCCCGCGCCGCCAGCTGCTGCAGCTTGGTCTGTCGTCACTGCTGCTTGAGGCGCTTCCTGTGCAGGCGGAGGTGCTGTCGCCGCTGGTGTAGTAGTGGCCTCTTCAACAATGCTCCCGAGTGCTGACTTATATGCGACAATTTCCCCCGCTTCGTTATACACCGGCATCTTTGTTGTCATGTTATTTGCTTTACGAGCAGCAGTGACGCCCGCCATGTACTTAGCAAAGCTAGGTTTTAACTCATTAACTCGTCGATAGACTTGGCCAGGATGATTCTTCATCTCCGCCCAAAGCTTCTTAAATTTCGCGACTACGCGTTTAAAATGGCTATCAACCGCGTTGCTTGCGCCGCGCTTATCCGTCTGATTATCGTTCTTTGCCCATGCCGCTACTTGGTCTGCATACCATTCCTCAAACCCTTCTCTCTCCCACTGCTTAACAGGTCTCCCTTCATCGCGGGCTTTCTGCCGGTCACGAACAAAGGCCGCATACATCCGGTTATAGAGTGGCTTGTTCTCAAACAGACTATTAATTTCTTCTTTAAATAATGCATGGCCCATTTCATGCGCAGCAACCATCGCCAGCGCAGCTTCGTTTTCATTATGAAGGTCATTAATCATAATAACGGAGCCGTTGCTGAATTTTTGGAAATAACCCTTGTACGTATTTTTACTATTAAATCCCCCAACAAGGGTAGCGGCAATTTGTTCTGCAATGCGAACAGACGTGGTCTGCTTACGCAATACGTCTACGGCAGCGCGCATAACAAGACTCTGCCCAAGTAGGGTAACGTCATCTACTTTTGCTACTTCATTACTAATCTTCTTGGCAAGTAGGCCATCAGCATTTGCCTGCTTTATAAACTTACCAACTGCGACGTTATCGCCTAAGTCTAATGTTTCTAGGGCTTCTAACGCTATCCTGCCTTTTGCAGTTTTCTTGTTGATTAAATAACTACCAATTTGATCTCGGGTGGCTGTGTTAAACCCTTTTAAGCTAATAACAGCTACTGGGTTCTTCAACTTTAAGCGGCGAGAAATTCGCGATACTATAGAAGTCACTAGGTCAGTAACCTCCCCGAAAGGAAAGGTCGTACCTGTCTTAAAGTTAACTTCGGGGCGACGAGAACTAGTATCCGTGTTTGTTTGCGGTGCGCTGCCTATTGGACGGTTCTGCGTAGTATTTGTGTTAACTACGTCTTCAATATTCATATCGGTTAGCGGTATACCATCGGGGGTACGCGCTGAACTTTCTGTCATTTCAAGACTGTCTGTAACCACGTCGTCGCTTTCGCTTCCCAGTTCTGCTTCTCGCTCCATAGACGATAGCCTCACTCCGCCATCCCCGTCATCTACTTCTATCAAATTAGTGACGGTCGGTGCGCCTGGGACGTATGGCTTTAGTAATTGGCCGAGCTTTATTTTTTTACCCGCTTCGTTAAACCCCACGGTTAGGTTTGAAATATTAGGTGGCAAGTCTATTTTTGGGTTTTCTAAATTCGCCATAATATCAGCGATAGGGACGTCTTGGATGTCGACCTCATAGCCTGCCATTTGCAGCTGTCCCAACATAGCTAACAACCCCTGCCGAGAAGATTGTTGCGCGCCAGCTCCGGTGAATGAGCCTTCAATACTTTCCATAATCCGTCGGCCCGCGTTCATCAAGTCAACGGGATTAACAGACACGGCAGCGTCTGATCCTGGTGCGGTAATATTAACGCTTCGATATTCCTGCTTAGATCCCATCGCTTTACTGATAGACCGTCTAAGGAACTCACTCATTGAGACTTCGTCTTCGACACCTTTGCCGTCTCTTATCCGAATCTTTTGAGTATCAGGTGTCGTCTCAATTTCGATGCGGTAGCTACCATCTTTGTTAATCTTTACGTTTATTACTTCGTCTGGGCTAGCTTCTTGTAGCTTTACAGCAGTCTTTAGCATGCTCTTAGACATGCGCTTATAAAATGGTGTGTTCCAATCAATGTCTTCACCGACCATTTCAATATAAGCGGCCCGCGCTTTATCGATGCCAGAAAAACTATTGTCCCCATCTACACCTTGATATGAATCTGTTTCTTGGCCTTCTTTTATAAACGAATGCGTTCTAACGTCAGCTTCAAACTCACCGTCGCCAAACTCTTCATTAGAATTCTGCTGTGTTTCAAGAGGATCGTCTGCATCGTAATCGTCCTCCATCATCTGGACTTCAGGGCCATTACGGCGCGCACGTTCAGCTAAGGCTTCTTCGGTAGATACAATATCTACACTGCCTCCTTCTGGCATTAGTTTTATTGCCGCAGCCCTAGCTGCAGCAAGTCCCGCATCGTTTGTTGATTCTTCGGAGACAACATCGCCGTACTTGTCGACTACCTTAACTACAAGCGCATCGCCGTCTGTTTTGGTGTTGCTATATCCTAACGCCGCAGCAAGGACTGTATCGGAGGCTTGACCTTTAACTACGCCTTCAGCAACGTCAAAGTCAGTAGAGATAATCGTGCCTCTTCCAGGAACAAAAGCCGCCCATGCTGTTTTTCCATTAACAAACACTTTATTAATTTTGTTTGGGGTAGCGCCTTTTATGCGTTCGTCTGGCTCTGTCCCTGATACCCAGACAGCTTCTTTTGAGCTAGTGTCATCAACCATCGCTGATAGCTGCGCATCTATGTCTCGCTTTGCTTCAGCAGTAGTTTGATCTGGCGCGGCACTGGCAATATCATCGGCTGCGCGATTACGGGTCATACTCTCTTTAATAGAGTCGCTCATGCCTGCGGCTTTTTCGGCAACACTAGCGGCTATGCCAACTAAACTGGCGTTTGATACTTCGTTGGCGCTTTGCGCTAGTAATGAGCCAGCGCCACCCGCTGCTCCGCCGCCAAAGAACCCAACAAAACCTGCATTCAAGCGACGTAGATTTGCGTCAGCGTCAGTGAACGTATCATCCATATCCATACGGTTGCGGATTGCTATCTCTTCTTGGGCAAGTTCAGCTGCGCCTTCTAATGCGCCACCTTTTGCATACCCGCCACCTGCAGCTGCCGCAAGCCTACCCATAACAGAATTAGGTCCAGCTGACTTCTTTGCCGCTTGGTTGCCTATTAGTTTCAGCAAACCAACTTCACCAAATACGCCTATTGCCGCCTGTGGCAAAGCAAGCAAGCCCGCGCGTATTGCCTGCTGGCTATCGATCTCACGCCCTGACTCTAATGCTTCACTAATATTTCCGCCGGATAACGGGGCAAATTCTGATATGCCCGCGCCAATTACGCCGCCGGTTTTCATATCTCCTGTTCTTTGTAAGCTTCGTACCGCAGAAGCCTGGTTCTTGAGGAACCCATTCCGCGCTAATACATGAGCTTCCTGTGTAGCCTCAAAAGCAGCTTGGGCAATGTTTCTCTGGTCGGGGGTCGCTTTTTTGCGCGCAACGGCGACTAAAGAGTCTTTGATAATATTCTTTGCTGCGGCTCGGCTACTCTGCTTTAGAGTCTCTTTACCAAGAACCATCGCAATACTACCTACGCCCGCACCTGTTACCGTGCTAAGTACGCTAGGCATTAGTTGCCCCGTGCCACTTACTACCTGTGTTAAAAATCCCTCAACAGTAGGCTCTTCTAAAAAATTAGCAAAAGTTTCTATACCTTCCATCGGAATGGCAGCAAACTCTTCGGCTATTCGAGCGTTAGTTATTGAATCAGCTACGCCTTCTGCATCGCCCTGCAGCGCGTCAATACCCGCACCCATATATTTAAGGTCAGCTGCAAGCGACTCAGCACCACTTCGCATCCCTCTTCGAAACGTCTCTACCATATCTGATGGTGGAAGCCCGTTCGCGTCTAACAAATCGTTATTCGCAACCATACCTGCAGTAACGGATCTATTGTCGCCTGCTGTAACGACAGAGTTTAAAAGCGCGCTTTCTCTATCAGCTGCTAAGTCAACGCGGCGCGGCTGAGCGGAGGGGGAGTTGTTGACTTGTTTCGCTGTAAAAGCTGCAACTGCGTCTTGTGGTAATGCAGCAGGCGATAACTGTTCGGCTGTAAAGGCAGCAACTGCGTCTTGTGGTAATTGCGCGGGAGTTACCTGTTGTTGGGTAAAGCCTCCGGTACTATTAACTTGAACTAAGTTAGGTGCAGCCCCACCTGCTGCCAACGTATTAGCGTAGGCATTACTACCAATTAAAAAATAGTCGTTGCCTGAAGTTCCATTAGCATCTGTAGAATTTAAATTGGCCGCCCCGTTGGCACCGAGTAAGTGCGACGCTGCTAACAACCCAGAAATTGTATCTTTTTCTGTAGTGTCATCAACTGTCCCATTTTGCCTTAAAGCGTTTAGATTAAAACTTACGTTTTGCTCAAATATTGCATCCTGCAAATCTGTGTCTTGCAGAAATTGGTCTAAGTTAACTGCGCCGCCTTTTCCTGTCCAGTTTGCCGGATCGTTCATAGCGGCTTTATTGCCTGCTTTTGAAGTCCCAGGTTTAAGATAGCCTAAAGTTTCAAGCGCCGACGCACCGAACTGATACCCCCCTGCGTACCCAAGGCTGTTAACTGCTGAGTAATCGCCGGATGATTCTTTGTCGAGTATAGCTGCTTGAAGATTTCCTGCGTAACCTGCTAACACACGGCTTCCTTTTATTTACTATTCTTAGTCGCAGCTGTAATTAAAAAATTAGCGACTTGAGGGTGGTCTTTCAGGATTAACGCTAAATCAACAGTTTGGCTATTGACGCCACTCTCGTCGACATATGCAATAGACGTCATTTTTTGCTTACCATTAACAGTTTTGTATGCGCCTGGTCGAATTCGCGATGAATCAATGTCCATAGTTCCATCAGCTTCGTCTCGAAAAACGTCGAGGAAGTTTTGCTGACTAAAGACATTGTTAGTATCCCCATTAACCATTGCCTGTACATACATGCCGACGCCTATGCTAAGCCGATCCATATACACCGCAGCGGCCTGTTCATCACCTTTTCGAAGCTGGCGCATTTTGCCCATCAAACCACTAATTGACCGCCCAATAATTTTGGCCTCATCCTTACCTCCGCTAAAATCATCGTCTGTAGGAGAGTATGTCCCGTCCTCATTTTTCTTCGACAAACCTACTGTTTCAAGAACGCTGTCTAGCCAAGGTTGAGTATCATCAGCAACTTGTTTTGCTTGCTCTGAATTGTATTTTCTAACGGCTTGCCTGTGTTTATCCAAGTTTATTTGGTTACTGACATTCTGGTTGCTTCGAGTCTGGGCATTGTTGGCCATAGCATCTACTTGAGCTAAACCAACCTCTTGGTCTCCGCGTTCGAAGCTGTTCATCAGTTTTTGGTGGAGGGCCATTTTTTTTGTAGAGTCACCCTTCTCCGTCATCGCCATCATCATCGCGATCCGACTCGCGTTTTGCCGATTGATTTGCCCACTCTTTACCTTCTCAACTAATTGTGCATCAGTCTTTATCTGGTTATGACCAAGAAGGTTGTGAATCTCAGTCAACTGCTCCTGAGTTGGTTTTTGCGTACCATCCATAATGGCTTTGCGCACGTTCTCTGCGGTAAGAGCAGCGGGCGGCATAGTTGCAAATGCAGCATCTACGCGACGCTCTGTAACATATGCCTGCTTTCTCATCGCCGCTGCGTCGTTCTCTTGCTGCGCAGAATCATATTCCCGACGTGGGGTTGCAGGCGCGTCGATATCAGAAAAACCTAGCGCTCGGCCAACTCCGCTTTCTTTCATAGCGTTTAGATCGTTGATAAGGAAGTCGTAAGGCATACTTATTAAGTCTTCAGCGAAAGCCAACAGTTTCCCCCCAGTTACATCTGTCGTGTAATCGACCATCTGAGCTAGGTCAAGCCGCTCGATTACTTTTCTTCGGGTCTCTTTGTCATACCCTTCCCACTTCTCTTTAGTAATGCCTTTATCTGCAAGTAGTAATTCAATTGAACCTTCTTCTCCTGCGCTTTTGTTTTCTGCTCTGCTTTTAGTCCAAAGATCGGTAGCTTTGGCGGTTGCACGTTCGAGCAAGGCGTCAGTGTCTCCACCAATTTTCGTGAACAGTTCTTTTAAAACATTGAGGTCATTAGTTTCAGTAACCCTAGCGTAAAATTCTGCCATCGCGGCGGGGTCATTAGCTAGTTTAGTTGTCGCAGCCTTATCTAAAATCGCTTCTGTCATGTCTGTAAGCTGCTGCTGATTCTGCACAGCCCCTAGGTTGCTCTCACCTACGAGTAAAGCACCCGCGCTGCCTACAAGATAATCTTTGCTAATGCCCGCCTGCCAACGTTTTTCTATGTTTTGGGCGAACTCTTCTTTACTAATTATGCGGGGGCCGTCACCCGCTGCCGCTGATTTACCTTCAGTCAACGGTACGATGTCTCCCGTATCCATGCGCCTAAGTTGCACAATATAGCCATCATCTGGGTTTGGGGCGGGGACGTAGGCATGAAACTGGGCCTGTTGAATCTTGCCGCTCTCGTCTGTAAAGGTTTGATATTCAGGGCGGCTATCAGACATACGCTCAAGTAATTCAGGATGTGTTCCTTGTAACGCGTTCCAGTCCTGAACCAAATCTACTTTTCCTGACGCCAAGAAGATGTCGCTAAAGTTCTGTTTCCCCTCGCGCTGGTCGTTTTCCACATCGGCCGTTGTATTGGCGATATCCTGCTGTTCGCGCATCAATCCGAGCTGCGCATTCTGATTGCGACGGGCTAAATCTTGGCTAGCAATAGCCTGACTTGTACCTAAGGCTGCTTGCGCACCTTGTAAAAATCCCATATCAATATACCTATAGTGCGAATGCGAAAATAGCTGCGGACCCTAAAGAGCCAAGCGTGCTATATGTTTGAGCTTTAGACGCCGCTTTAGCGGACTTATAAGCATTGTTGCGTTGGGTCGCGCTTTGCGCTGCCCCCTGCATCTGGCTTAGAGACGATCTGTTTACGCCCTGCCCTATATTCACAAGATCCGCTATAACACCCTGATTCTGTTCTGCTTGAGCGACGCGTGCGTCGTTTACAGATTGCGCGCCACCAAGAGTATTTGCGCGCGTCAAACTCCTTGCTTGCTCTTGCCGTTGAGCTGGCGTCAACTCAACTCCATACCGCTCTGAGTTACGTTGGGCTACACCAGACATAAGCCCCTGCGCATCAGTGGTATTAGTTCTTGCCTGATCAATTAGAGAAGTATCGTTCTGTGCTCGCTCTATTAGATCCTCTTCGAAGCCGCGATAGTTTTTTATGTAGTCGTTATAGTCATCGCGCGTCATTTTCGCGTAGGTTTTATCTGGATCAGTCACTGTTGGTAAAGTACTCACATAATCACCACCCTGACCTGCGCCAGTCATTGCTCTTCCGCCGTAAACTCCGCCGTAAACTCCGCCATATAAACTCATAATTAATTCCCAAACGGGTTGTTGTCGTACCCAAACGAGTTAGTAGATCTCAATCGATCCTTGAACCCAGTAATGCTGTTCCCCGATTTATCGACAGGGCTGAAGAAACCTCCTGACACTTCCTCAGTCGCGTTTTCGTTAGTAGCCTTATCAATGTAAGTATTACCTTTTGAATCCAGCTTGTCCTTGTTACCTTTGGACTTCATATTCTTAGCACCCTGCATAATCAAAGCCGTAGACATTTGTCCTAGTGCGCCCGTCTTCGCCTCTCGTACTTTTTGTTTTGCCGCAGCCTTAGTGAGCACTTCCGATGCACCCATATTTGCTGCGGCCGCCATGCCCGACTGGCTATCTGCTGCTTGGTCCCTCGCGATTCCTAAAACATTGAGCTGTTTTTTGTTTCTTATATCAGATGCAGCTTCGTCGGCCTGGGCAAGTTGAGCTTGGTATGCTTGAGCCAAGTCTCCGCCACCTGCGCCTGATGACGCCCTGTCGTAGCTAGCCTTTCCAGCAAGCCCTTGCAATGTGTCTGCGTTAGCACGCCCCCGAAGAGTTTCATCTACTCGATCATCAAGTGATTCGTCGCGCATCTTCTGCAATAGTGGATCGTAGGTCCGTTTAAAGTAATCGTTCTCTGCCTTGGCCACAGACGCAGACGCCTTTTCGGCCGCTGAGGGTTTGTACTCACTCTTCTTTGGTTTACTACCCATTACACGTCTCTCGTATAAACTATTGTGTCTATCTGCCAGCCTTGCTCTAAAAAATACTCTCTAAGCTCAGGTACAGCAGACCGTGTTTCTAGCTTCACAAACCCACCGCCTTTGGCTTGTGCTATAAAAAAATCTTGGTGTTTATCTACAAGATTCGTTCCGCGCTCCTTTGCCCACGCTAGCCAAATAAGCATTGTTCGCTCGCCGGTAAACAAATCTGTTTCGCCCGTTGTTACTACGAAACCTTCTGACGTAGTCCATAAAGTTGCTACCCCTTGCTCACACGCGGCGTGTATATCGCCGGTTGCGTATGTCAGCTGAGGATTCGCGTCTAGGATCTCCTGCACCGCAGGTCTAACCCAATGAAAATTGCAGCTAATGTCTGCAACTACAGGGTCACTACCCTCCGTTACCGTATCGACGCCTGGTCTTAAATGCTCGGCTAAATCCACCATATCTAACACTCCTTCGTACTCCGGTATCTGCGCTACGTGCTCTACGCTCCGCGTCAACTACCCCTTCTTGGAATAGAGATCCGTAAATTTGTGCGCCCTGCAAATCAGTCCAGTCTTTGTTTGGTATTCTTAGAAGGCGAAATAATGCACCATTTATAATAGTGTCACGGTAGTCATTCATAATGCCGTCATCGCACGCACTGCTCGTATGAGTAGGCTTCAAAACTGCTCGAACTATAGTGCTGCTAACAATAGTTCCTGATGGGGTAGGTACTAACCAAAATAGGCTTGGGCTTTGCTGGATAAAATATAATGGCACACCCGTATTTTCGCGCCACTTGGGTAGACGTTGTTCGAGTAATGCGCTTGTAGTGGGTTCTAAATCTTTGCCTGAATGAGTCACCCACAATATCTTCTGAACCGACGTACCCGTTGGTGGTTCTAGGTCATACTCGTAGAGCTTAGATACAGTTGTTACAGGGTCTAGCTCAGTTTGATACACGCCTGCCCTTTCACACAGCTCTACTACTGCTGACCTAATACTGTTTGTGATCAGCGTATCCGAACAGCCAGAAACCATCGGGAGTATGTCAGGGAGTAGCGCTTCATAAGAAATCGCCATTCGTTATGCTCCTACTTGCGCTCGACGTTCTATATTAGGATTTGTGATTGCGTCTATCTGCCCTTTTCCAGTTACGGAAGTGGTAAATAGTTGAAAGTGGCTACCGGCCCGTTGGGCGTTCCCTGCATACTCGGCGTCTTTCATATAAGCCATGTATAGAACGTAGTTTAAAATTGCGTTAGCAAAAATATCAGGGATAGATAGGGAGCCGTTTTGTGCGACACTTGTTGGGTTGGAAGAGAAAATAATCTCTAAGTACGCATTGCCAGCAACGCCAGGATATACATAAAAATTACGAGGATTTGATTCATCGTATGTATAGTGCTTAACAACAGTAGTGTGCGCGGCATCACCTGAAACAGTCGGGTCATGCCAATCTGGAGTCTGTCCATCGAGTACTTCTCGGTCAACAAGTCTTACAGCGCGTTTACCCGTTCCACCACTGGCCGCCGACATATTTCTGACAACTTTTAATAACCGATTTCCTGCGGCAGGGATGTCCTGCTTCGTCCCAGTAGCTAAGGTAATAGTAGTGTTAGTGGCGCTTGAATCTGGTTTCAGCAGGGCTATTTCGCGTTGAGCGTCATTTACCCATAAGACAAGCTCGCCGACTACCGGCCAGCGCACACCAGTAGTGTCTTGCAAAACTGTTTGCACTCTATCAATTACACTTTGTACCGTTACAGACATTATCTATACCTACGAGTTAAGGATGGATTCCCAAGCTGCTTCGCGTTCATCAGTGTCGACTGTGACACCCATTTCTTTATTTACTGCTGCGGCTTTTGGGTAACCATCAGCTTTAAAATTCTTTGGCTCACCTTCGTCCATCATTTTTTCAAGAATGGTCACAAGGTTCGCATCAATAGTTTTAACTTCTAATACTTCATCGAAAACTGCTTCTTCAGCGTTCGCTTCTTCAACATACTTTTTGTTATATTCTTTTGCGCCCATCTGTATCGCTAATAAGCCAATCTCGTCTGCAACTGTTATTGGCTCGCCCGCTTGGAATACGATAGCTGCTCCAGCCATTGTGGTAACGCGTAATTCATTTTCACTTACAATCTTCATGATTAGTTCCTATATAAAAGAAACCTCTCCCCCCGAAGGAGGAGAGGGTGTAGTCTTACTTACTGTGCAGTGTCTAAGCAGATAACACCGAAGTCCTGTACATTACCAGTGATATCACTGTTGTACTTGGGCTTGCGGAATCCGAAGATCTTGCCTACAGAGATACCAGACTGGTTGCCATAGTCGAAAGTATCTTCAACCATTTCAGGCAGGCCAATGTCAGCCATCGCCAGAGCCTGAGCTCCACAGAACAAAGCGCGCGCGCCGTTTACATCTGCATTGGCACCCCACTTATATCCAGCTGCTCCAGCGTTGCCGCTAACACCAGAAGCAGCGCCAGACGTGTTGAACACATGACGGAACTCGTGGATCATAACGCCGTCAACCATTAGGCTAGAAGAACCACTGAACAAGCTGTTTGTAGTACCACGTACACCAGCGTTACGAACGTTAGCTAAGAAGCTTGCGTCGAGTTTTAGGTCAGCCATCTGCTGCGGAGTAACGAACATGTGGAAAGTTTCCTGGTTACCTGCACCGCGAATACCACGAATGTACTGGTCTTTGGCGTAGGCTTTCAGGTTAACAATACACTCATAGCTAATCT
>Ga0308004_10000178_pt1 | contig 31371 bp, 27 predicted proteins | sample Neamet38_FD_203156 | JGI IMG/M metagenome (GOLD analysis project Ga0308004, IMG submission 203156) | Marine microbial communities from water near the shore, Antarctic Ocean - #38 | ecosystem: Environmental > Aquatic > Marine > Unclassified | place: Southern Ocean | collected 2014-06-06 | reverse complement strand
GCTAATTTAAGATTCGTTGTATCTGTTTCAAAGCAATACCAAAATCAAGGTTTAACTTTACCTGATTTAATTAATGAGGGTAATCTCGGTTTAATTAAAGCTGCTAAAAGATTTGATGAAAAGCGTGGATTTAAATTCATTTCTTATGCTGTCTGGTGGATTAGACAATCTATCTTACAGGCTTTAGCAGATCAAGCAAGAATTGTAAGATTACCATTGAATAAAATAGGTACAATAAATAAGATTAACAAAAAAATATCTCATTTAGAACAAGACTTAGGAAGAACACCTACTGTGTTTGAAATAGCAGACTCTCTTGAGGTTTCTGTTGCTGAAGTAAAAATAGGTGTAAATAATACTGGTAAGCACTTATCAATGGACGCACCTTTGGTAGCAGGAGAAAGCAACTCATCAAATATGTATGATTTATTAATTAATACAGACAAACAAAGTCCAGACAATAAAGTAATGGAAGACTCTTTGTCTGATGATATTGAACGTTCATTGTCTACCTTAAAATATAGAGAAGCAAGTATTATAAGAATGTATTATGGCTTAGGCGGAACACCTTCACATACATTAGAAGAAATTGGAACATTATTTGAATTAACAAGAGAAAGAGTTAGACAAATAAAAGAAAAAGGTATCAGAAGGTTAAAACACTCCTCAAGACATAAAATGTTAAAAGCTTATCTTGGTTAATTTGGTTAAAACAAGAAAGAAAGTCATTTAATTAATTTTAAATGGCTTTTTTATTTCCATTTAACTTGAATAACAGCCAAAAACAAAAATAATTAATAAAAAAGTTGTATTAAAATTTGGATATAAAATTAAAAAATATACTTTTGCAAAAGATTATTAAAATTATAAAATATGTATTGGACATTAGAATTAGCATCATACGTAGAAGATGCACCTTGGCCAGCAACTAAAGACGAATTAATTGATTACGCAATGCGTATTGGTGCACCGTTAGAAGTTGTAGAGAACCTACAAGAAATTGAAGATGAAGGTGGTGAGCAATATGAAAGTATTGAAGACATTTGGCCTGATTACCCTACTAAAGAAGATTTCTTCTTTAATGAGGATGAATATTAATTAATAGAATTATTTAATATAAAATTTACATTCCCTTTTCAAATTATTTTGGAAAGGGATTTTTTTATCCCTTACTTTTTATATCTTCCCAAGTGGTATACATACTTTCTTGTGACGGTCTACCTATTTCAATTTCAGTTAGAGGCTCGCATTCTTTCAACGTTTCTTTACATTGACTTGGTAATGTTTGATACAATGCAGTTCCCATTTTCTTCCATCTCATCATTTCATCAGAAACATCTTTAATCTTTTTTGCAGGATTTCCAACAATCAAACTGCGCCTTTCAAATTTTGCCTTGGCTGGTACAAAAGCTAATGCGCCAATAATACACTCATCACCAATTTCAACATCATCCATAACAACTGCATTCATACCTACTAAACAGTTTTCACCAATTGTGCCACCATGAATGATTGCACCATGACCGATATGAGCTCCTTTTTTTAAGGTAACAGTAGTTCCAGGGAACATGTGTACAGTACAATTTTCTTGAACGTTACAGCCGTCTTCAATCACTATTCTTCCCCAATCACCACGCAATGCACATGACGGTCCAATGTAAACATCTTTTCCTATGATAACATTACCAGTTACAGTAGCTTGTGGGTGTACAAATGAAGATGGATGTACTACAGGTTTAAAACCATTAAATTCGAATATCATACGCTTTATTTTTAATATTAAATTGATACGTTAATACAGTAAGTTAAAATACTGAAATTAATTACTATTACTTTAAACCTTCTGCTATTTTTTTCACGCCTAGATAAAAATAAGAAACTCCTATCATTATCAAAATATGGCTCATGTCATTTTTATCGAACCATTGATGAACATTTATTTTTAAAATAAAAATAAATACTGTAGGTAGCATAATTAAAGCACTAAGCCAAAAAAACTTAAATTTCACTGAAAACTTCTCTGTATATTTAAAACCTAAATAACCAACGAAAGCTAACATTCCTAAAAATGTATTTATAGCAATTGGTAAAAATGGTTGTGTAGCTATTTTTTCATTACTACCAAAAAACAAAATCAATACCCAAGCAATATAAACTAATATTAACTTTGAATCAGAAATTTTATTAAATAATACTTTTTTACTTTTATCCCAATGAGAAGAGATCATTGCTTTTTCAGCAAAATAAATTGAAATAGGACCGAATAACCAAGAAGGTATTTTACCATAAAAATTCCATTGATTATAAAAAGTATGACCTAAACCTGCTAAAAAAATACTTATACCAAATAAAAGGAAAAACAATTTCCAATACTTATAAAATAATAAAGGAGATTTAATCTTAGAGATTTTATATGCAAAAAAAACACTCAACCCCCCTAAAAAAGAAGCAGTTATTAAAGCCATAGGCTCTAATAACTGCATTTCAAATAGTTCAAATTCAATCTTAGGAAAATCTACACCTATCATTGTTACTGACCTTTAAACTCACCCATTTCACAGAATTTATTAATTCTTTTGGATACTAATTTATTAGGTTCAATTTTTTCTAATTTCTCTACTTCTTTTATAATCTTGTTTTTAACTGCTTCAAAAACTTCCGGTCTGTTTCTATGTGCTCCACCTAATGGTTCTTTAACAATATCATCCACAATTTTTAATGATTTCATATCAGTTGATGTTAATTTAAGTGCAGCCGCAGCTTGCTCTTTATAATCCCAACTTCTCCATAATATAGTAGAACAATTTTCAGGGGAGATAACAGAATACCATGAATTTTCAAGCATAATTACTCTATCGCCCACACCAATTCCTAAAGCTCCTCCAGAAGCACCTTCACCAATAACCATACAAACAACAGGTACTTTTAAACGCATCATTTCATAAATATTACGAGCAATAGCTTCACCTTGTCCTCTTTCTTCAGCTTCTAAACCTGGAAATGCACCTGGTGTATCAATTAAAGTAACAATAGGAATATTAAATTTTTCAGCCATTTTAAATAAACGTAACGCTTTTCTATACCCTTCTGGGTTAGGCATTCCAAAATTTCTAAACTGTCTAGTTTTAGTATTAGTTCCTTTTTGTTGACCAACAAACATATATGTTTTCCCGTCAATTTTACCTAAACCACCAACCATAGCTTTATCATCTTTTACATTTCTATCGCCATGTAATTCAATGAAATCGCCATTAGTTATAGCATTGATATAATCTAAAGTATAAGGTCTATCTGGATGTCGTGACAACTGCACGCGTTGCCAAGGTGTTAATTCTTTAAAAATATTAGTAATAGTTTCTTTTTTCTTCTTTTCTAAATCTTTTTTTAATTTAGATGAATCAACTCCACTATTCTCTTCTATTTCAGCCGCTTTAACTATTTCTTCTTCAATAATTCGAATTGGCTCTTCAAAAGGTAAATAATTTGCCATAATAATGTCTTGTTTTATAGTGGCGAAATTTACGCATTTTTTTTTGGTTGATTTTGAAAAATTCATAATATTTCTAATTTATTGACTAAAAACTTTGATTATATTAGCAAATTCAAAAGAATACTATGATAGTTTTTCCAAATGCTAAAATAAATATTGGTTTAAATGTTACATCTAAACGTCCTGATAACTTTCATAATTTAGAAAGTATATTTTATCCTATCAATTGGGTTGATATTTTAGAAATTAATAAATCTGAAACATTTGAATTTACAAGTTCAGGATTGGCTATTAATACAAACTTAGACAACAACCTTGTTGTAAAGGCATATCGTCTTATGGTTGAAAAATTTAATATTTCACCTTGTAAAATACACCTTCACAAACAAATACCTATGGGAGCAGGCTTAGGAGGTGGTTCTGCTGACGCTAGTTTTACATTAACAGCTATAAATTCATTATTCAATTTAAATATATCAGTAAAAGTATTAGAAGAATTAGCAGACACCTTGGGTAGTGATTGTCCTTTTTTTATAGAAAATACTCCTAAATTCATTACAGAAAAAGGAAATAAAATGTCTGAAATTGATTTAGATTTATCAGGCTATTATATTAAGTTGTTAAATCCAAACATTCATATCAGCACAAAAGAAGCATTTAATGGAATCAAGCCAAAGCTTTCAAGTGTTAATTATTTAGAAATTTCAATTGATGATTTAGAAATTAATAAAATTACAAATGATTTTGAAAACTCAGTATTCCCTATTCACCCAATTCTAAAAGATTTAAAAAGTAAATTGAAAACTGAAAATGCTTTCTATACATCAATGACAGGAACTGGATCAACAATTTATGGTTTATTTAAAAATAAACCAGAATCAACCAGTAAAGCTTATACTGAAAAGATTATCAAATTATAAAACCTTAAATCTTTCTGAAATTAAAATATCTTCTCACTAGCCAAGCCATTGGTAAATAGGCTAAGCCTAAATCTAAAATAGTAAACCATAAGGGTGAAGGTAAAGAAACAACCATTATAGTACCTCCTATTAAAAATGTAGCACAAACAACAATCGCTAAATAAAACGGATTTGATTTTGTGAAATTAAATACAAATAAAGCACTAATAAAAGTACCAAATGCATGCGCTAACCATGGTGTAATAAAATGTTTTGGTTGTAATAAATGAAACGTATTTTGCATAGTTTCCATACTTGAATTATCATATCCTAAAGGATTTGAAATCATTACCACCCCATACTTAACTATTAACATATTAATAATCATACCTAGTATAATGGCTATTATTAAGATGATACTATTTATTAAAATTTTCATTTGTTAAAGTTTAGTTTAAAAATAAGATATTACTAATATAAAGGTTTATAACATTAAACAAACAATTACTTAAAATTACTCACACCTTATATTAAAAGATATGAGTAATTATAATAACGGCATTAATTTAAAAATTAATGTGAATGTTCATTTTCTTCTTTATTTAATTCAGAAAATACAAAATAGGCACCTTTACTTACAACTTGCATACTGTCACTCATTTTAAGTAAAGGTTTTATTGCTGTATAACTTCCACTTTCAAGACCTTTAATAACTTCAACTCTTCTGAAAGTAAAATTGTTTGATTTAGTCTTAGTCTTTGCTTTAACAAAAATATAACCCTTCCCTTTATCACTTATTACTGCTTCCGAAAGAATGGCTTTTGTTGTTACATTATCAGCTAAAAGTTTTCCATTAATATACATACCAGGTATTAATTTATCTTTACTTGAAATAATATCAGCATGTACATGTAATGCTTTAGGATTATCTTCAAAAACTGGACTTATATTATGGATTTTCGCTTCAAATTCTTGTGTAAGACTTGATGTTGTGAAAAATACTGTTTGCCCTACTTCAATTTTATTAATGTCTTTTTCATATACCATAAAATCAGCATGAAGCTCATCATTATTAACAACCTCAAATAGTTTTGACTGAGGTGACACAAAGCTACCAATGTTAGTTTCTATCGCGCTTACATAACCATTAAGAGGAGATACAATTGATATTGTAGCGTATATCTTACCATTTTCAACTCCACTTACATTCAAGCCAACCATTTGTAAATTAATCTTTTGAGATTGGATTGTAGACTTTAACGTTTTATATTCTGACGTAATTTTTTGAAATGATTTATCTGAAACTACTTTTTCGTTATTCAATTTTTCTTGACGAATATATTCCTTTTCAATATATTCAAATGTATTTAAATTGTAAACATAATCATTTTGTATCTCTATAAAATCTGGATGCTGAAGCGTTGCTAAAACTTGACCTTTTCTCACTTTATCACCTTCAATTACAAATATACCTTTAACTACTCCACCCATCATTGGGCTAATATCTGCGATATGGTGTGGTGGTAATTCAATAGAACCATTTACATTAATATTTGAGTTCATATTTTTATCTTCCAAATGAGTTAACTCTAAATCAATAGCATCCATTTGAGCTTTTGTTAACCTTACAATATCAGTAGATTGAGTTTCCTCATGGTCATGACCTTCTGTTCCTAATCTACTTTCGCAACTTACTAATGCGATTAATGTGAATACTATTATTATATTTTTCATAATTATTATTTATTTTTTGCTACCTAACAAATCTGAATTTCACGATTTGTTTTTGTTTTGGTATTTTAAATTATTCTCCTATTAAATACTCAATTTCAATAATTGATTGATTATATTTATTTAATGTATTATTATATTTATTTTTTAATGCAATTGCCATATTTAATGACTGTATATATTCTAAGGTATTAATGTTTCCACTATTATAACTGTTTTTAGAGTTTTCAATAATTAATTGAACTTGCTTCAGTACATTATTTTCATAATAAGCCAATTGCCCCTTGTACTTGAGGTACTCATTCACGGCTATTCCATATTGACTTTCAATTTGTTTCAATTGATAATCAGCATTTTCAACTGCAATTTCCTTATTAATCTTAGCTGCATTTACTTTTGCTTTTGTAGCGCTTGTGAAAATGGGTAACGATACAGTAGCACTAACAGATTGAAACCTTTGACCACTACCATAATATGCATCAATACCATTAACAGTATGATTCCCTATTATAGATTGGTTAGAATAACCTAAAGAAAATTCAGGTAAATAGCTAGATTTATTAATTGACACTTCTTTTTCCTTGCCAGCTACTAAATCTTTAAAGTATTTTACTTGTGGATTCTGTTCGGCGGAGAAGCTATCGTTTTTAAGGTTTAATTCTCTTTTAACTATCGTATCTTGTATTGAAGTGATAGGCGCTTCGCTATTTATTAATACTTGAAGAATTAACAGTTGGGTTTTCATACTTTCCCTTACATCAACCATTCTCGTTTTAACAACCATCAATTTTGTATCCGCATTTATTTTTTCCAAATAAGTAGCATCACCAGCATCAAACTTTAATTGTGTATCGTAGTTAAACTGAGTATACAAACTATCTTCATACTTGAATAGTTCGTATTGTTTATCTAGAAATAGTAATTGATACCAAACAGTTTTAATCTCTTTGATCAAATCATTTTGAGTCATCAACTTTTGGTTAGACATATTAGACACCAAAGCTTCATTCAATTCCTTTTGATATTTGTAAGTTGTTGGGAATTTAAAGCTTTGTTCAATCGAAAAACTTAAATCATTTTCAAAACCATTAAATTGACCGTATTGAATTCCAATATCTGTTTTATCCAAACCTACAGATGTCTTTTTAAGCACCTTTAGTCTTTCAATCTCTAAATTCATTGCTTTTAAATTACCATTATTCTCTTTAGCGTTTTCTATAACTTGATTCAGCGACACATCTTGCGCAACAGCTGAATTAGAAAATAGTAAACTACCACCAATTAAAGGAATTAAAATCAAATTTGCTAAACTTCTTTTAGACGTTCTTTTTTCACTTCTACTTTCTAACATTTCATATAAAATTGGAATAATAAACAATGTTAAAAATGATGCTGTTATCATTCCTCCAATAACTACAGTTGCTAAAGGCTGTTGAACTTCAGCTCCTGCACTGGTAGAGATTGCCATTGGTAAAAACCCTAAAATATCAGTTGAAGCAGTTAAAAATATTGGTCTTATTCTTTCTTTAGCACCTTGAATAATTCGTTCCATTAAGCCTACTCCTTCTTTTTTCAGTTCATTCATTGAAGTGATTAATACTAATCCATTTAAAACTGCCACACCAAATAATACAATAAATCCTACACCAGCAGAAATACTAAAAGGCATACCTCTAAGCCAAAGTGCAAAAACACCCCCCATTGCAGATAATGGAATCGCCATGTAAATCATTAGAGTTTGGCTAAACGATTTTAAGGCTAAAAATAATAACAGAAAAATTAACACTAAAGCGATTGGTACCACATAAGATAATTTTGAAGTTGCTCGTTTTAAATTCTCAAAAGCACCACCATATTTTATATAATAACCATCAGGTAAATCAAGTTGAGCTTCTAATTTTAATTGAATTTCATTCACCACAGTTTGAACATCTCTACCCCTCACATTAATTCCAACATAAGTTCTACGGTTTGTTCCTTCACGTGAAATCTGTACAGGTCCTGATTGGTATTCAATAGACGCTAGTTCACTTAACGGGATTTGACTGCCATCTGATAATGGTATAAATAGATTTTTTAAATCATTGATACTTTGTTTATGCTCATTTAGTAATCTAACAACAACATCAAATCGTTTTTCTCCTTCATAAATAACACCAGCTGTTTCACCACTAAAAGCCGTTCTAATTATAGTATTCAAATCAACAATATTTAAACCATATTGTGCTATTTTTTGACGGTTAAATTTAACATTCATTTGAGGCAAGCCTTTAATGGCTTCAACTTTTAAATCAGCAACGCCATCAACAGAACCAATTATTTTACCCATTTGTTCTGCATATTCGGCTAAAACATCTAAATCTTCTCCAAATAATTTCACAGCTATATCCTGTCTAACACCAGTCATTAATTCATTAAAACGCATTTCAAGGGGTTGACTAAACTCATACATAACACCAGGTAAGTATGCTAGCTTAACTTTTATTTTTTTAATTAATTCTTCCTTAGTTTCAAATGTTTCCCATTCAGACTGCGGTTTGATAATAATAAACATATCTGCTAAATCCATAGGCATGGGATCTGTTGGTATTTCGGCGACACCTATTTTAGAAACAACCTGAGTAATCTCTGGAAAACTTTCAAGCAATGTGTTTTCAATTTGATTACACACTTTTTCTGTTTCCTCAAGTGAACTACCTGGTCTTAATATGGCATGCATTGCAAGATTCCCTTCATTTAATTGCGGAACAAATTCACCCCCCATTTTAACAAAAGTCAAGATTGTGATAACTAATAATACAGCAGAAATAGATAAAACAACAAACTTAAAGCGTAAAGCTAAAATTAAAAATGGTTCATAAATTTTACTTAGCCAATTTATAAATCTATCACCAAATCCAATTTTAGTTGAAGGCGTTTTACTCATAAACAATGAGGCCATCATTGGTACATATGTTAGACATAAAACCATTGCTCCAATTATGGCAAACATAAATGTCATAGCCATAGGGATAAACATTTTACCTTCAATTCCTTCTAAAGTTAAAATTGGTATAAATACAATTAAAATGATTAATTGACCGAAAAAAGAAGCATTCATCATTTTAGAAGATGACTTGTATGATATATCATCTAAATCATTTTGTGTAAGCTTAGATTTATTTAATTTTTTAACATTAACAAAGGTGTAAAACACAACGCTTTCGATTATAATAACTGCACCATCTACAATAATACCAAAATCAATTGCTCCTAAACTCATTAGATTAGACCACACACCAAAAACATTCATTAAAATGTAAGCAAATAATAATGACAAAGGAATGGTTGAAGCCACAATAAGTCCACCCCTCCAATTACCAAGGAAAATCACAAGAATAAAGATAACGATCAACCCACCTTCAACTAAATTTGTTTTTACAGTAGACGTTGTTCTTCCTATTAAATCAGAACGGTCTAAAAAAGGAACAATTTTAATTCCTTCCGGTAAAGATTTTTCAATTTCTATTAATCTTTTTTTAACATCTTTAATTACAACGTCAGAGTTAGCCCCTTTTAACATCATAATCATTCCACCAATAGCTTGTGCTCCATTTTTGGTAACAGAACCATACTTTATTGCTTTTCCAAACTGAACAGTTGCGACATCTTTTATTAAAATGGGTTGGTTATTTTCTAACTTTACAACAGTATTCTCTATATCATCTAAAGACGTTAATAACCCTTCTCCTTTAATAAAATTAGCTTTATGATTTTTTACAATATAAGCACCTCCTGTATTTTCGTTATTTGATTCAAGCGCATTATAAATTTCAACAATTGTAATACCCATGCTTTTTAACTTATGTGGGTTTACAGCTACTTCATATTGCTTAACATCCCCACCAAAGCTATTCACTTCGACTACGCCTGGCAACATTGCCATTTGTCTATTGACTATCCAATCTTGATACGTTCTTAAATCAGAAGCTGAATATTTAGCTTTAAATTTAGAATCAACTTCAAGTGTATATTGTAATATTTCACCTAAACCTGTTGAAATTGGTCCCATAAATGGTTCACCAAATTTTGATGGTATTTCAGCTTTTATATCAGCCAATTTTTCGGATACTAACTGACGTGGCAAGTAAGTACCCATTTTATCTTTAAAAACAATAGTTACTACAGATAAACCAAACCTTGAGATTGATCTTATTTCTTCTACATCTGGTAAATTTGCCATTGAAAGTTCAACAGGGTAAGTTACAAACTGTTCTATATCCTCTGTTCCTAAATTAGGAGATACAGTTATAACTTGTACTTGATTGTTAGTAATATCAGGCACGGCATCAACTGGAACTACATTCATAGAATAGATTCCTATACCCACCCAAGCTAACATCATTAAGCCAATTACGAGCTTATTATTTATTGAGAATTGTATTATTTTATTTATCATTTTTTATATTTTTATTTCTCACATTTTTACTGTTTATCTAATACATAATAATGTATTAATTAAAGTTATAATATGAGCTAATTATATGTTATACGATTTTATATTTTAAAAATTAACTCAGATAGATAATTTATAAAAACGTAATGTTATTTTAGAATTTGTGTTTTTGAAACAAATTAAATTACACTAATAAAAGCCTAATCAATTTAGATTTATGAACACGTTTAACAATAGACAGGTGGTCCTCTTAAAGGACTTTCATCAATTAACGGACTGAGGTAGTCTATATTTAATTGATAGAATAAAGCTTTTAATTTTAAATTATAAGCAATACATTGATTAGAAAATATTTTAAAAGGTGATGCTAATTTGTGGTTATTTGAATTAGTTAATCTTTTATATTCGTTATTTGTTTGATTTTCAAATTCACAATCATCATGTTGGTGATGAGTTAAATCAGATAACAAACACGTAATTAAATCAAAAACACCATCATCACAATGGTTATTATGATTTATATGATCGGTATCAATATTTAGTTTTTCTGAATGTGAATGGTGTACATGTCCATGTGAAGTATTATTTACCTCAATAGGTTCATGCTGATGTTCTGTATTAAAACCATGCTCATGAAGCGTAAATGAATGTGCAAACGAGATTGAGTACACAAACAATAAAAAAAATGATATGATGCTGTTTTTTAATTTCACGTTATGTTTACAAATGTAATTATTTTAATCTAATAAAGATAAATCAATACATAAATCATAATTAATGGTCTACAATTAACTTCAAATCACATTTTCTTTAGTTATAGGTATCAGTTTTAAAGCGTTTTCACTTTTTTGGGTACAAGTATTAATAAAACAAAAGAAATCATAAACACAGCAGTTAAAAATAGAACTGAAGTTGTAATGTCACCTGATACATCCTCTACAAAACCAAATAAAAATATCCCTATAACCATTCCCATTTTTTCAGTTACATCATAAAAACTGAAGAAAGAAGCTGTGTCTTTTGTTTCTGGCAGTAATTTTGAATATGTAGATCTACTCAACGATTGAGTTCCTCCCATTACAAACCCTACAAGTCCAGCAAGAATATAGAACATGATAGGTTCTTTTACAAAAAAGTAAACAAACACACATATAAATATCCAAATGAAAGCAGCTATTGTTAATGTTCTAATATCCCCTATTTTACGTGATACTATATTAAAAACATATGCTCCAGGTATAGCAATAAATTGAATAATTAATACAGCTATAATTAAACCAGACTTATCGTCAGTATCTTTAAAAACAACTTCATCAGCAAATAAAACAGCAATTGTCATTAAGGTTTGAACACCCATACTTATAGCAAAAAAAGCATATAAAAATCGTTTCAACTTAAGTATCCCTTTAATCTGTTCTTTAACTAATTGTAATTCAGAAAAACCTTTAAATAGTATGTCTTTCGTAATTTTTTTAGTTTGCGTTTCTTTTGGTAAATGGTAATACGTATATTGGCTAAAGCCAATCCACCATATAGCTACTAATAAAAACACATGTTCTGCTTTGATCAGTGCATCTCCAGGTAATCCTAATTGATCCATCAAAACTAAGCAGATTATTAATAAGATTGACGCCCCAATGTATCCCATTGAAAAACCTTTAGCACTTATTCTGTCATGATACTTCTTTTCAGCAATTTCAGGTAAATAGGCATTATAAAACACTAAGCTATTCCAAAAACCAATACTTGCAAAAAATATTGACACCATACTTAATTCTAGGTTATTGGGATCAAAAAAGTATAAAGATGCAGTTGAAATAGCACCTAAATAGCAAAAGAATTTTAGGAATGATTTTTTATTCCCTGCATAATCAGCTATACCTGATAAGATAGGCGAAAGAAATGCTACAACTAATAAAGAAGCAGAAACGACATAAGAAAATAAAACAGTCCCACTTAGTTCATATCCAAAAAACTCAACCATATTTTTATCAGGCCCAGACCCGACAGTTGCAATCATTGCTGCATAAAAAATAGGAAAAATAGACGTAGTAATTACTAACGGATAAACTGAATTTGCCCAGTCGTAAAACGCCCAAGCATTAATTATTTTTTTATTTCCTTTTATCATTATAACATTTTATTATTCAAAGATGCACAAAAAAAGGGAGAACTTAATTCTCCCTTTAATATAATTAAAAAATTTATTCTACTATTTCGATAAAACAAATTTAACCCTTCTATTCTTAGCTTTAGAAAGATCCGTTTCCCCTTTAGATTTTGGTTTAGTATCTTTCATTAATTTAAAAGTAATTCTACTACCATCAATACCTTTTGATTTTAAATATTTCTTTACACTTTCACCTCTAAGTTTATCTAAGCCTTCAATTTTAGGTCTAGAAACTTCATCAATATCCATATGAATTTTTAAAGTCAATTGATAATTAGCATTCGTTAACATAATGTCAGCAATATTATCTAAATGTCCTTCTTGACCTGCTTCAATTACTGATTTGTTTGATGCAAAGTACATTACTGAAAACTTAGCAATCATTTCAGGTGTCATTCCTTCAGGATTTATTGGTGCAGAAGAATAAACAGTAGAAGCTACTTCAGCTTTATCTGATTCACATTCACACTCAGACTCTTCCTCAATAAGTGTTACTGAAATATTATCAATGTAATAGTAAGAACTTACCACTTGCTTCCCTGAGAATTTTTTTGGTTTCTTCATTCTTTCATTTTTAGTGTCTGAATTAGTAGAAAAATTTCCAAGTGTTAAAAACTTCTCTCCACCTTTTGCAGTATATACGCCACAAACTTGATCCCAACCAAACATAGCGTTAAAAATTACATTTTCAACATCTAAAACACTTGATTCACCAATAATGCTTTTATTTTCATTAATACTCCATTGCTTTTTAGAAAAATTTGCAGCAACATTATTAGATGCATATTTTGACCCTTCAGATAAGCATACATAAAACTTTACAGCATATTTCAAACCTTTACGCATTGGCGTATTTAACTTTGTAGATAAATATGTTCTTGGTACTTTATCTCCATAACTAAAAGTAGTAATACCTGCGTAATTTTCACCTTCATGAGCTTCTTCTCTACCATAAGGGTTATTCGGTACACTAAAACCAGTTTTAACTCTAGTAGCAAATAAATCGGCAGGCGTTTTAGTAGGTGACATCCAATCAACAGCAACTTCAATAGATCCCGCTTTTTTAATTTTCCCTTCTAATTGTTCAAAACTTCCGTTTTCAATCATTTCATTATCACCCTGTGCGTTTACTGAAAAAACTAAGGATAAAGTTAATATTGATATTGCTATTTTTTTCATTCTAAAATTATGTTTTACGTAATACGTATAAATCAACGCCCAAATATACAATTTTGAGACTGGCAATCAAAGATTTCACCATCTTTATTTTATCTGTGCGTGAATAAACCAACTTGGTTTTACAATTGTCACTTTGCATATATCATTCCAAAGTAAAATATTAACAAACTTTTAACAGTCTGTTACGCTATGTTTAAGTTCATAATTACAATAAATAAAAGTTGAAATTTACTAAATTTATTTACAGTTTTAAATGAACGATATACTTTCAACTACTTTTTTACTTGATAAAGTAAAAAAAGATTGTAAATCATTAATTATCTATTGTAATAATTAAAATGGAGATTTAAATGTTTTGAACAATTGAGACATTTCATCTTTTTCTGATAAAATTGGTGATTCTACTTTCCAATCAATCTTTAATTCTTCATCATTCCATAACAATGCTTCTTCGCTTTCATAATGATAATAATTTGTACATTTATAAGAAAAAACAACATCATTTGTTAATGCCGAAAACCCATGAGCAAAACCAGGCGGAACCCATAACATCTTATTATTATCTTCTGATAATTCTACTGAAATATGCTCTCCATAAGTTGGTGATGATTTTCGAATATCAACAGCAACATCAATAACTCTCCCTTTTAAAACCCTTACTAACTTCCCTTGTTCATAAGGTGGTTTTTGAAAATGTAATCCTCTCACGACATTTACTTTTGATACTGATAAGTTATCTTGAACAAAATTCACTTTCTTCCCTATCGCATTTTCAAATTGTTTTTGATTAAAAGATTCGAAAAACAAACCTCTATTGTCTTTAAAAACTTTACTTGATATTAAAACAGGTCCTTCAATGTTAAATTTTTCTATCATTATTTTTTAATATATTAATGTACAAACATGTATAATAAAACTTATTCTTTACATAGTTTCAGACATTTTGTGACATGAAATTACACTTTTTCTTCTTCTACTAACCCCTCAGTATATTCAATTACAAACCTACCTATAAGTATTAAACATGTCTTTTACATCCAATTACATATAGAGTTTCATTAGTTATTATTCATAACAGATTCTGTTCTATAACTTAGTTTATTTTGAAATAACTGTTGAAATATTGATTATTAGACTTTCTATGTGTTAAATGATTTTGAGCATCCATAATTTTATTAATCTATGGATTGATTCATTATTTTTCAATCGACACCTCTTCTATTCCATACAAAGTACCTACTTTAGTAACAAAGATAAAAATTTTGTCTTATTATTAGGTATATATTAGAATATTAAACCTATTTATAACTGAAAATAATACTTATCCATTACCAATATTTCTAAAAAAATTCAACAATGAACTTCTGCCATCAATTATATATACTAACCTTATTTATCACTTTAAATGGCATAGCTCAAGATAATATTATTAAACCTATTAATGAAATTCAATTATTAGCAGATGAAATCTCTAACTATAATGGTTTGCGACATGCTCCTTTCAGTTTTTACGTAAAAGATTTAGACAATAATACTGTTGTGGCAGATATTAATTCAAACTTGAGTATTCCGGCGGCCTCAACAATGAAATTAGTTACAACTTCAACCGCAATTAAAATCCTAGGAAGTAAGTATAAATTCACTACAAAACTTACATATTCTGGTTACATTGACTCGACCACACATACTTTATATGGCGATTTATATATTATTGGTGGAGGTGATCCTACGCTAGGATCTAAATACTACAATAAGCCTGGAAAATCTCGTGATTTTTTAAAAAACTGGGCAGATTCAGTTTATAGTTATGGTATTCATAAAATAGAAGGTAGAGTAATTGCTGATGCATCAATTTACAAATACCAAGGCGCCCCAGGAGGATGGGTATGGAATGATTTAGGTAATTATTATGGTGCTGGCCCAAATGGGTTAACAATTTTTGACAACATTTTAAAACTTCATTTTAAAACTGGGAAAAACATAGCTGATCCAACTCAATTAATATGTACACATCCATTTATTCCAAATTTAACAATACATAACCAAGTTATTTCAGCTAAATCAAGAAGAGATAATGCTTACGTTTATAATGCGCCCTATTCTAATTTTATGTTTATAAAAGGTAGCCTACATCAAAATGAAGACGATTTTATAGTTAAAGGTTCTATTCCTGATCCTGAATTTTTATTTGCTTACGAAATGGACTATGCATTAGCAGAGGCTGGAATTAACACGACATATTATCCAACAACTAATAGACTCCTCATTTCTGATTCATCCTATAATACACCAAAACAAAATATATTATTAAAACATGAATCCCCTTCTTTAACATCAATCATAAATTTGACTAACGAAAAGAGTATCAATTTATTTGCTGAGCATTTATTATGTCAAATTTCTGTAAAAAAAGATGGATATGGTAGTACCGATAATGGTGCATTAATAACACAAGCTTATTGGAAAACTAAAATTGATGCATCTGGTTTATTTATGACGGATGGTAGTGGATTATCACGCTCTAATGCAGTTAATGCAAAGTTTTTTATTGAATTATTATCTCATATGAAAACATCAACTCTATTAAAAAACTCATTAGCTATTGCTGGAAAAAAGGGAACAATGGCAAGCATTGGCAGAAATACCGTTGCAAGTGGTAGAGTTTCAGGAAAAAGTGGAACTATGACAAGAATGAAAGCTTACACAGGCTATGTAACTACTAAAACTGGAAAACATTTAGCTTATGCCATGATTATAAATAATTATAATTGTCGAACTGCTGATATAAAAAAATATTTTCAAGCCCTAATGGTTAAAATGGCGGAATATTAAAATTTAAACTACTTTTCACAATTAATCTAACGACCTTAGAGGCTCGTTTACAACCTATGCAAGAACAAATTAATAGTATTGAGAAGACCTTCCAATTTTTAGAATCTGACTATGATTTTGAATATTTCTTAAAAACACCATCATCCAATAAATACTGTAAATCAATAAATTACTATAGTGACCGTTTAACAATTGAAATTCAATTACATAAAAACTTATCCTATTTTTATGTAAATACAATTACAGAACAAGACAAGTCCTATTCAATAACAAGTTTTAATAATAAACTTGTTTTTTGTGATGACTTAACATCTTTAAATTTACAAAAATCTAAGTTAAAAATTTTAGGTTTGTTAAAAACTCACATAATTAAAACAAATTGATAAATTAATTTTATAAATTTGTTATGTTTATGAAATATAAAATTTAATAATTGCAGCTTTGTGCTATTAATCAGGTTAGAATTTTTAGTCTAATAACTTAATTCTAATAGTTGTAAAAAAACAATTTATATTGCGAATTTAAACGTATACAGTTAATAAACAGTGTTTTTTATTGTACATTAGTAATCTATGAGCTTCAAATTTCTATTCCTATTTTCTATATTATTAATGTCAATCCTAAATTTTTCTTGTAAGAATGAAAATAAGGTTAAAAAACATAATAAGCATAATGAAATTATGTCCTGTGAAAACACATGGGATGAAATCCAAGAAAAAGAAATTTTAACAGTTTTAGCAGAAAACAGCCCTTCCTCATATTTTTTATACAAAGGAAAAAATATGGGGTTTGAATATGAACTTTTACATGAATTTGCAAAAGACATGAACATTAGGGTAAATGTTAAAATGATGCATGACTTAGATTCAATGCAAAGTAAACTAAATAACTGTGAAGGTCAAATAATTGCATGTAACCTGACAATAACACCTGAAAGACTTGAAGAATATTTATTTACAACACCTATTCAGACAACACAACAAGTTTTAATACAACGCAAACCTGATAACTGGAGAAGAATGAGTACTTCACAACTTAATGACTCTATTGTTACAGATATTGAACAGTTAAGAAATAAAAAAATATTTATTTGGAAAAATTCAACTTATTATCATAATATCGAAAAAATTAATAATTCATTAAATTTAAATATTCAAATCATTCCTGCAGACGGAGATATTTCATCAGAAGAGTTAATAAGAATGGTTAGTGAAAAAGAAATTGATTATACAATTACTGATGCAAATGTTGCAAAAATAAACTCTAATTATTTTAAAAACATTAATTATTCATTAAGCTTAAGTGACGAACAAAAAATTGCTTTTGCGTGTCGAAAGTCATCAAAAATATTAATAGACACCTTAAATTATTGGTTAAATCACAAGTCAAATCGATCAACAATTGGAGAAGTAAACCGAAAGTATTTTAATCGTAAAAACATACCCAATAAAGCCATTAAAGAATATTCATCTGTTTTAAAAGAGGGTCAACTTTCACCATATGATGAATTAATAAAGTTACAAAGTAAAAAGATTGGTTGGGACTGGAGATTAATATCTTCAATAATTTATCAGGAATCAAAATTTGAAACATGGAAAGTTTCTTGGTGTGGCGCTTATGGCTTATTTCAATTTATGCCTGCGACTGCTAAATCTTATGGAATAAATAGATCGTCATCTGCTAAAAACCAATTAATGGCCGGCTTTACTAAATTGAATAAAAACTACAAACAATGGCTAAAGATAATTCCAGATTCTACTGAAGCAATTTATTTTACTCTAGCAACTTTTAATGCTGGTCGAGCACATATTGATGACGCCAGAAGGTTAGCTAAAAAGTATAAACTCAATCCAAACATTTGGCACGACAATGTGAATAAAATGGTACTTAACCTTATGTCTAAAAAATACAATAGAGACCCTGTAGTAAAATATGGATATATGAGAGGTACTGAAACTTATCAATATATTTATAAGATTATGGAACGTTATCAAGAATATAAACATGCCTATCCAGATTTATAAAGTATTAGACTATGTTTAAAACAATAAAATTTTTAGGTAAGAAAATAGAAATTAAATAGTAAAGCTTAACTTTGCATAAAAAAAATTGATATCTAACCAGGCTAAATACAACCCAAATAAACAACTAATTATTGTTGCAGGCCCAACTGCAATAGGTAAAACCAGCTTAGCTATTGAATTAGCAAAAAAGCATAACTGCCCTATTTTATCTTTTGATTCAAGACAGTTTTTTGAGGAGATGTCAATCGGTACTGCTAAACCCAACAAACAAGAATTGAGTCAAGCGCAACACTATTTTATTGATTCTCATTCAATTCACCAACCCTATACTTCTGGTAAGTTTGAAACTGAAGCTTTAAAAAAGTTAGATGAAATATTTGAAAAAAATGACATATGTATAGCTGTTGGTGGGAGTGGTTTATACATTCATGCTTTAGTATATGGTATTGATGAAATGCCTTCAAATTTAACAATTAGACAAAAGTATATTGATATTCACATAGCAGAAGGTTTAACACCTTTACAGGACTATCTTGATAAAAACAATCCTGAGGTGTTTAATTTTATTGACCGACAAAATCATGCAAGAATGATTAGAGCAATTGAAGTTATTGAATTATCTGGTCGTAAATTTACATCATTTAGAAAAAATCAAAAAAAAGACAGAAACTTTACTCCAATTTGGTTAGGATTGGAAATGGAAAGAGAATTACTTTATGACAGAATCAATTTAAGGGTTGATATGATGTTAGAGGCAGGTTTAGAAAGAGAAGTAAAATCATTGTCTAAATTTAAAGAACATTCTGCATTAAAAACTGTGGGGTATTCAGAATTCTTCTCCTACTTTGACAATAAAATTGATTTTGAAGAGTGCATTAGATTAATCAAAAGAAACTCTCGTAGGTATGCTAAAAAACAATTTACTTGGTTTAAAAAAAATGAAGAAATAAAGTGGTTTCAACCTAAAGAAACAAAAGAAATTGACAATTATATTACATCTATTATTTCAAAATAAAGTTAATATAAGTATTCCATTCACTTTGATAGTTACTTAATAGTTATAAATTTGTGTTACACACAATAAATTTAATCAAAAGGGATGATGAACGATAGAAATGATGAAGTGTTTTCGGAAAAAGTAAAAGCAGGAAAAAGAACCTACTTTTTTGATGTTAAGAAAACAAGAGGGAATGATTTATATTTAACAATTACAGAAAGCAAAAGAAAAAACGGCACTGAAGATGGAGGTGTAGCTGAATTTGAAAAACATAAAATTTTTTTATACAAAGAAGATTTTGATAAATTTAGTGATGGTATGTCAACTGCTTTAGATAAAATTAAAGATTTATGGGATTCTGGAGAGTATAAAAAACCTGAAATTAAAGAAGAAATATCTTTTGAAGACCTTTAAATTAAAAAAAATTATAAAATAATTTAAATCACCTGACTTAATTGTTTGGTGATTTTTTGTTTTAATATGATTTGATAGTATCTTTGCATCATATTATGAGTCAATACAAAAAAGTTGCATTTTATACATTAGGTTGTAAACTGAATTTTTCAGAAACATCTACGATTGCCAGAAATTTTGAAAACCAAGGTTTTGCAAAAGTAGATTTTACTGATCGTCCAGACATTGTAGTTATAAACACCTGTTCTGTTACAGATAATGCAGATAAAAAATGTCGTCAAATTGTAAAAAAGGCGATAAAAATAAACCCAGCAGTATTTGTTGTTATGATTGGCTGTTATGCACAATTAAAACCAGATGAAATTGCAAATATTGATGGTGTAGATTTAGTTTTAGGCGCAAATGAAAAATTTAATATCTTAGACCACTTAGATAATCTTGAGAAACAAGAGATTGCTAAAATTGAGAATAAAAACATTAAGGAAACTACAGATTTCATTCCTTCTTTTAGCTTTGGAGATAGAACACGTTCATTTTTAAAAGTTCAAGATGGTTGTGATTACTTTTGTACTTTTTGTACTATACCGTTAGCTAGAGGGAAAAGTAGAAACGCAACTGTTGCTGAAACAGTTATTGAAGCTGAAAAAATAGCTGTTACAAAAATAAAAGAAGTTGTTTTAACTGGTGTAAATATTGGCGATTTTGGTCAAGGAGAAGGTGAAAACTTTTTTGATTTAGTGAAAGCATTAGCTAAAGTTGACGGGATTGAAAGATTTAGAATCTCATCAATAGAACCTAATCTTTTAACAAATGAAATTATTGATTTTGTTGCCGAACCTAATAACTTTTTACCACACTTTCATATTCCACTTCAATCAGGATCTGATAATTTACTTAAACAAATGCGAAGAAAGTATTTAAGTGGATTATATACAGAAAGAGTAGAACGCATTAAAAGTCATAATCCTGATACTTGTATAGGCGTTGATGTTATTGTTGGTTTTCCTGGAGAGACTGAAGAAGAATTTTTAACAACTGTTGAGTATTTAAAAGATTTAGATATTTCATACTTACATGTTTTTACATATTCTGAAAGAGCAAATACAACTGCAAGAAAAATGGCAGATTCTATTCCTATTAACATTAGACGTGATAGAAGTAAACAACTACAAATCTTATCAAATAAGAAAAGACGTGCATTTTATGAGACTCAATTAAGTAAAACAAAATCAGTTTTATTTGAAGGAGAAGAAAATGAAGGGACAATGTATGGATTTACAGAGAATTACGTAAAAGTTAAAACTCTTTTTAATGCTGACTTAGTAAATCAGATCAAACAAGTTAAATTACTTGATATTGATAGAGATGGCGTAGTAAAAGTAGAACTATTAGATTAATTTAAAAATCATAACAAACCTTAATTTGTTTATTAAATTTTGACTATTTTATTAGTCAGTATAGTAATAAGCATTATTTTTACAAAAAAATTGAAAATATTATGAGCAATCAATTTCACAACTTAACAATAAAAGACATTACTAAAGAAACTAGTGATGCCATTTCAATAACATTTGAAATACCTTCAGATTTAACTGAAAAATTTAAATTTCAAGCTGGTCAATACTTAACATTAAAAGCTGACATTAACGGAGAAGACGTAAGACGTGCCTACTCTATTAGTTCTGCTCCACATGAAAATGAATGGAAAGTAGCAATTAAACAAGTAGAAAATGGTAAGTTTTCAACTTATGCACAAAATTTAACTGTTGGTGGTGCTTTAGAAGTAATGGCGCCTTCAGGAAATTTTACAGTGTCATCTGATGACAATAAGAATTATGTTTTGTTTGCTGCAGGATCTGGAATTACACCTATTATTTCTATTGCTAAATTTATTTTAAATGCAAACGATTCTAATACGGTAACTTTATTTTACGGTAACAAATCTGCTACTGAAACAATTTATAAAGATGAATTAGATACACTTGCTAGCGCAAATTCTAATTTTAACTTATACTACTTATACAGTAGAGAAAATTCATCTACAGATGAATTAAATGGTAGGATTGAAGACTCAAAATTAGAAAAATTATATTCTAAATTCTTATCTAATAATACAATTAGCGATATTTATTCTTGTGGACCAGAGGGAATGATTACAGCAATTAAAGATTTCTTTATTTCGAAAGGAATTGACAAATCAAATATTCATTTTGAATTATTTACAGCACCAGAAGTAAAAGCTGATGCAGAAGAAGTGATTGATGAATCAGCAGAGGTAATGAGTCATGTTACAGTAATTGTAGATGATGAAGAGTTTGAATTTGATTTATCATCTAAAGGGAAGTTTATTATGCAAGCTGCTATGGATGCAGATGCTGATGTACCTTTTTCTTGTAAAGGTGGTGTTTGCTGTACTTGTAAAGCCAAAGTGATGGAAGGTAAAGTGAAAATGGAATTAAACTACGCTTTAGATCAAGATGAAGTTGATGAAGGATTTGTATTAACTTGTCAAGCTCGTCCATTAACTAAAAATGTAACTTTATCATTTGATGAATATTAATTTATTCAAACTATAGTAAATTAAATTATCAACTTAGGTTGACTAAATAATATAATATGAAAAACATTGTTGTTATTGGATCAAGTAGAGGAATTGGTAAAGAACTAGTATCTATACTTTCCAAAAACAACACTGTTTTAGCTTTATCTAGAAACATAGATAAATTAAACATTTTTAGTACTAATAAAAATGTAACAATTTCAAAATTTGACGTATCATCTGATTCGGCAAAAGACGACTTAACTAAGTTAATTCAAACTACATTTAAATCAGTTGATGTTTTAATTAACAATGCTGGAACATTAGTAAATAAGCCTATTTTAGACATCACAAAAGCAGACATTGAGGTGAGTTATAAGATCAACGTTTTTGGATTAATACAGTCTTGTCAAGCAACCATTCCTTTTATGGAAAATAACGGTGGTCATATTGTAAATATTGGATCTATGGGAGGTTTTCAGGGAAGTTCAAAATTTCCTGGCTTATCTGTATACAGTTCTTCAAAGGCTGCTGTTGCTTCTTTTACAGAATGTTTAGCAGAAGAATTAAAGGATACTAAAATTAAAGCCAATTGCTTAGCGCTTGGTGCAACACAAACAGAAATGCTTGAAGAAGCTTTCCCTGGTTATATTGCTCCTTTGTCAGCAAATGAAATGGCTGAATTTATAGCTGACTTTAGCTTAAATTCATCAAAATGGATTAATGGTAAGGTTTTACCAATTTCAATTTCTACACCATAATTCTATAAATTATAGCAATTCTGTTTTTTAACTTGGTATTAAAGTTTATCAATTAAATAGTCAGCTATTTTAATTCTTTTCTAATTTCATTTTTAATAAACTCAATAGCCAAATCAGTTGGCTGATATTGTAAACTTGCTGAAATTTCAAAAATCCCTTGACTTAAACTCCCTGCTAAAGCAGTAGGCTCTAATTTTGTAGCTGCCATATTTATAATTTTAACAATTTCTTCTTTACTATTTACAACTCTAGCCCATGCTTCAGTACTTACAAAAATTTGTTGTGCTAAGTTATGGTCAAATTCACTTCTAATATTCTCTAATAATTTTTGCTGGAATGCTCTAGCAGGTAATCCTGGGTTATGTAAGCGCATTACCATATTATTTGGCGCTATTCTTTCTAAAAACAAAACCAAACGTTGTGCTGCATCAACTTGTAAAGGGAAAAAATGTTTTTTTAATCCATTATCGTGACTTACTTTATTTGAAAGCTCTGACGCTTTTAATTTATTTTTTTGAGATTGGATTTCAAACCATCTATTAGTTAAATAATAAACTGATCCGAAAAACACAATTGCAGGAATACTAAATTTTGCTAATTGTACTATTAATTCTGTATTTGTCATTTGTTTTAATTTCTATTATAATACTATTTTTATAAAAAGTAACTATTCTTTACTTGCTATTGATATTTTCCAAACGCCTCTACCTTTCAACCCTACGGTTAAAATTTGATTAGCTTCATTATAATCTAAACCATACACCATACAGTGTGGTAAACCATAACCTACCTTTTTCCAATTTTTCCAACCAAAAAATGATTTTTTTCTTATAAACAAACCATTAGCAGTACCAATAAACATAAGCTTATCATTAGCATATAGTAAATTATACTTACCACCTCTACCATTTACTATTGGATAAGAAATATCTGAATTTCTTTTTAATTTATTATTTCGTTTACGGTATTTACTATAAAAAACCATCCCCGTTTCACTTAAATAGTCTTTATTCAATTCTGAACCAAAGACATAAGAAAAGTACATTCTGTTAGCATTCTTTTTACCTACTTCAATAGCTCCTATCCAATTTTTTCTAGGCAATTCTAATTCATGCCAACTATTAATTATTGACTCAGTAGAATCTAAACTATTAAATGTTCTGAATAACTTATGAGCTATTTTCTTTTTACCTTTATCGTCTTTATAATGATCTAGAACATAGGCTAACAATACATTAGGATGATATTTTGATGTAAATAATCCATAGACAACATAAGTATCTAATTGGTGTGTTAAACTAAAGTTAGAAATTTGTTTTGCATTCGTTTTTTTAGAAGCATCACTTGTTCTGTATACATCCGAGCATCCTTTCAACTTTCCAGAACTATGTTTTGCATTAAAAAATAAATAATTAGAATGAACAGGATGTAAACTAGCCGCCATTTCCCAACCTGCAGTTTTTAATCCGTTTTTTGAGTGAATATTACTTACAGATTTTGATGTGTCATTTGAATAATATATTCCACCACCATTATATTGATTTGAAGTATACACCTCAGCATTATTAGTTGGATTAATTAATGGAATTAAAGCATCTCCACCATTTACATTTTTCCAATAATACTTTCCATTACTGTCCCAATTAGCATAAACAGAACTACCATCATGATAGGTCCCGACAACTACCTGATTTGGATCTGACTGCCCAACAGCCATTCCTAAAACCTCAGCAACACCTAGCCCCTTACTTTTACTTTCCCATGATTTTCCATTATCATAAGATATATATACACCACCATGTGTTGCCATATATATAATACTTTCATTAAAAGGGTCAAAAGTTACAAATTCAACATCTACATGATAATCTGACCCTAAATTCTCAAATTTATTAGCTTTAATATTCCATTTTCTTAACCTAATACTAACCCCCACATAAATTTCATTAGTGTTATGTGGATTCACTTCAAAAACTCTGCCAGACCCAAACGTGACACGTTGACTTCTACTTATTTGAATAAATTCATCTTCAAAATAATTATACCTGTAAATTTTATCTGAACCTGATTTATAATCAATCAATAAATATAAGTTATAAGTATCTTTTGCAAAAGTATATTGATTAATATTACTAGGATTTAATTCATTAAATGCTTTTGAATTCCCACCCTCAACTCTTAGCACCCATTCTTTGTTTTGTTTTGTAGAAATAAACATTTTACTACCTACAAAAATCAAATCAAAAACTACTTCAGTAGATACTTTGTCTTTAAACCATTTGACCTCATCAGCTAAACAATTAGTAGTATAAAATAACCCTTTAGAGGTTAAAGCATACATTTTTTTTGGGTCACTAGGTTGAAAAATGGTTTTATAAATTGTAACTTGTTTTTGGCCACCAAATGATTTATAATCTCCAATTCTTTCCCAACTAATACCTCTATCAACAGTTCTATGTACACCACCATAAAAACCTAACACTCCTTTACCTGATTTACTTGCTTTCTCATGTGAATTGGCAAACCAAAAATCTTGATTATTAGGATAAAAATCAGCCCAAGTTGCAGTAGAATATGTCCAATTATCAGATCCTGAATTTAACCAATACTCACCGCCATCAGAACTATAAAATAATCCGCCAGATAGTGAACCTGCGAGTAGTAATCCTTTTTCAAGTGGTGTAGTTCTAATGAACTCAATTGGTCCAATTCCTTTTGAAGAAGAATTAGAATTAGGAGAAGGCAGTTCGTTTGGGCCAATAGAATACCATTGATTCTCTAAATCAAAATTTTGAGCATGATTAAAAAAAGTTAGCCCTAAAAAAGCTATTGCGCCTACTAGTTTAATCATTTTCTAATAATTCTGAATTTTCTTCTGACTCATTATAAAAGATTTTTATTTCAGCAACATCCTTAAGAAAATCTATTTTGCCAACACTAATTCTATTAATAATCAAACCTGTTCTTTCTTCTAAATCTGACCTTAAAATTTCAGCGTTTTGAGGCTTAATATTTTCAATTTTTTCGTAAATAATTGTTTTTGATGTTTCAATATTTACTAATATTTTAGTATCCATTAAATAAACAATAACCACAACAATTAAGTTAATAAATAATAATTCGGCATAACTAATTTGCTTTCCAGAAAGTCCATTTAACACAGACAGTCCAATAGAAATAAATAAATAGGTCATTTCACGTACTCTTAGTGGATTTGTACGGTATCTAATAATTCCAAAAATAGCGAATAAACCTAATCCCATTCCAGTATCAATGTCCATTGATTTTAAAGCAAAAACAAGAACAAAAGAAATAATAGAAATCATATAAAACGTAAATAAGTAATTACGTCTAGGTGTTTTAGCATAATATACGTAACGAATAACAGCAGTTAAAACGATAAGATTTAAAAGAAATCTAAATATAAGTTTGTAAAAATCTTCATCCATTAAGTTTACACCTAAAAAAGTTGATTCTACGACAGGTGCTACTTCACCGATTAAAAGTAATAATGAGTTTAACATGGTTATTTTAATTTATCTATTAATAATAATTTGTCTTTAAAATTGTTATATTTCAAGGTAGGATTCAAAGACACTGCACCTACACAATATTTACTTATACTATACGGACTTATTCCGTTTTCTTTCATGAGTGCATAAAAAACACTATTTCTATTCACGTTTTCTTGTTTAAGTTCTGCAATAATTAAATGATCATAAACTACTTTATTATCTTTCCATTCAAAAGTTAAGTTCAAATCTAAAGTTAATCTTTCTTTCTCTTTATTATTAACTAAAGTTATTCTACCAAAAGAATTCCATAATTTTGCTTCTAAATTGGTTTTCTCCCCAATTACATCATTTATAAAACCTTTTGATTTTTCTTTTAAATCTAATTCAAAACCATCAACTTTAATACGTTTTTTAGCAGTTCTTCCTTTGTATTTGTTTTTTATTTCTAAAAAATAAATTTTACTCTCAACATAATTTCTAATCCTTACTTTAAATCTATTGCCTTTACCATTATGATGGTCTAGGAAAAACTGGAAATTAGGGTGATCGTAATAAAGAGTTTCGTAAGAATTTATTCTATTCCCCAATATATCTAAACATTTGTAATGATTTTTCAGTAAAGGCAATAACTCATTAAAAACTGTTCTTTTAATTACAAACTTAGTATCTGTCCTATTCATCAACTTTACCTCATCCATTTCGGATAAGCTTGTACCTTGAAAGGTTTTTACTATTTCTAATTCGTTAAACTTTGTTTTTTGCATGCTACACAAATGTAACTTTATTTACAGAATTCCATATACATATAAGTTAAAAAACATCTTAACTTATGAACAACAAGGCAGAAATACATCAATTTGAATATTATAAATCATCAACTGTTACAGATTTTACAGAACAGGAACAGAACTTGATAAAAGATACTATTAAAAAAGCTAAGAATGCCTATGCGCCTTACTCTAATTTTAAAGTGAGTTCAGGGATATTATTAACTGACAATACTATTCTTTCTGCTACTAATATTGAAAACGCATCATACCCTATTGGAACTTGTGCTGAACGAAATGTATTAAGTTATTGTATTTCAAATTATCCAAAATCAATTATTACAGCCATTGCAGTATATGCAGAAAAATCTGTTGGTAAGTTAAATCAACCTATTACACCTTGCGGTATGTGTCGACAAGCTTTACTTGAAGCCGAGATTAGACAACAAAGCCCAATTAAACTTATTATGATTGGTAATGATGACAACTATTTAGTAGTTACAAAATGTGCTCACTTATTACCATTTGCATTTGATGGGAGTGAGTTATAGTAGGCTTTCTACTTTTTAAACCACTTTCTTACTAACACAAACAACACAAATGATCCTACTATAGAAACAATTGAAGCAATCCATGCATTAGTTGTCCCTGAAGTCATATCTACGTCTCCATTATTTAAAGTTTCAAATGGTGGATAAGCAATATCCAAAAAATTGATTGTAATCCAAAATAGAGTTGGAATAGCAATTAATATGTAAAGAGTAATAAATAATATATTTTTCATAAGTTTAATAAATACTTGGGTTGTATAAATCAGGATGTTTACCCGTTTTTGTTTTATAAAAATCTTCTATAATTTTCATATCCATTTCAAAATCATCTGATAAATTTATCATTTTATCAACACCTGCAATTTTATTTTTATAATCAAGATAACCTAAAGCAACAGGAACATTTGCCCCCTTTGCTATATGATAAAAACCTTTTTTCCATTTATCAACTCTTTTACGAGACCCTTCAGCTGGAACTAGCATAACCATTTTTTTATTTTCATCAAATAAACTGATGGCGTATGCTACTAAATCATTCTTCTTAGTTCTATCTACTCCAACAGCACCCATCCATCTAAAAAAACCACCATGGATTCCTTTTGTAAAATTATCTTTAATAAAAAACTTAGCATTAACATTATGTTTCCAAAATATAGCCATAGCGTATAAAAAATCCCAATTTGACGTATGAGGTCCTGCTACCATTACACATCTATCCTTATCAAATTCTGTTTTATAACTAGATTTCCATCCTGCAACGAATAATACAATGTTGGCTATAATTTTTTTCATATCTATCTGTGTTTACGCAAATATATTTATTAATTCAGTTAGTTAGCTATAAATGTAACTGATTTTAATCAATTTGTGTTTAACCTCCTATAAGAACAAAAGACTATTAAGGATATATTTTAAAAATACATCTAAAAATCTATCAATTAACACGTCCACTTTCACTTTCTAAACCAGTTTTTCGCTTACTTGTTTTTAATTTTTGATTTCCAAAATTGTAATTTAAACTTAAACTTACATATCTACTATCGAACCTTCCATTACCTGATGATACTAGATTATTAAATGTAGAAGAACCTTGCCAACCTATTCGATTAAAAATATTATTCACTTTTAAACTAGCTTTTAATTTATTCTTTAAAAATGATTTCTGTAAACCTGCAGAAAGCGACCAATTTGAATCATATACAAATGTACCTCCCCAAACACCAGGACCTGAATAATAACCTGAAACGTCTGCTTTTATGCCTTTAAAAAGATTAAATGTATTTTGCCCATATATCATATATGAAAACAGTTGAACATCTACAGTTCCATTTATGCCATAGTCTGCTTGATTGTCAATATAAGATAAACCTGCATTAAAATAGGCAGACCACCATTTATTAAACTTAAAAGGTAAGCTAGCATTTAAACTCCAAACTGTTTGCGTTGCTAAATTGTCCCATGAAATAAAACTTGCTTGAGGTTTTGTATCATCAGGTCCAATCAACCTAGTAATTTTATCAGATGTTACACTATATCCTAATTTGAAATTGTACATATAATGTAAAGTATATCCTAATTCTAGATTATTAACAATTTCTGGTTTCAAGTAAGGATTTCCTTTTTCGATTGACAATTCACTTAACTGTTTTCTAAAAGGATTTAATACAACATAATCTGGTCTATTTATTCTACGACCATAATTAAGTGACATGGTATTCTTTGGTTTAATATCCCAAGTTAAACCCAAATTTGGAAAAAAGTTTAAATAATCTAACTCAACAGGCTCTTCTTCTAGATTAGATGAATATGCTTTTAAATTACCGTCAGCTATTGTTTGCTCAGCTCTAACTCCAGAAACAAACTTCCATTTCTTTCCTAAATTTCTAGCATAACTTAAGTATAGTGCATAAACAGTTTCATTATAGTCGAATTTATTAGATTTTAAATCATCAATCAATTCTGAATCATTAACCACATCAAAAGCTTCAAATGTGTTTTTTGTTTCTACCCTACTTATTTTTGATCCAAATCCTAATTTACCTTTATAAAAACCTGTTTCATAATCAATTTTACCAGTATAAATTAAAATATTAATTGGTGTGTTAAAACTGTTATTTAATTCTGAAAGGCGATTCACTTTAGTACTATCATAATATATATTAGGCTGATTTCTTTTATTGGTTATATCATAACTCCCATAATCTAAATCAACATCTAATGATTTCCCTTCTTTACTATAAAATCTATAGTTTAAATTAACTGTATTTTGATTGGCTCTTGAATCACCTGAATTTTCAGCTACTAATATACTATCTATTGAATTTTCACTTGATAGTTTAGACATTTCAATTTCATTATAACTTACCTCTTCTCCTATTCTATTATTTCCGCTATATAAAAATCCAACAGTATGGTTTTTATTAATAAAAAAATCAGACCCAAGTCTATAAGACAAGGCATCAGTATTGTTTCTTGTATTATTTATCTCATCTAAATATAATCCATTTTGCTTACTTTGAAATAGTATATTGTGAAAGTTATCTCCTTTATTGACTCCTGCACTACCAAACACATTAATTTTTTTGTTTCTATAATTTCCATTCCCACTAAAACTTCCTCTAAAAAGTTCACCTTGAGTTGCTGTTGCACTTAAAGATCCATTTGCCCCCATAGATTTATTTTTCTTTAACCTTATATCAATTATACCCGCATTTCCCTCTGCTTCATATTTTGCACCTGGTGTCGTAATAATTTCAATTCTATCAATTTGATCAGCAGGTAGATTTTTTAAATACCCACTTAAATCGTCTCCCGCTAATGGTAATTGTTTACCATCAATATAAACACGCACACCAGAACGACCTAGCACACTAATGTTATCATTATTATCAACTGTAACTGCTGGTGCTTTTCTAAGTAATTCAATTGCATTTGCGCCAGTACTATTAATGGTACCTTCTACATTAAATATTGTTCTATCTGGTTTTACTTCTAAAATAGCACGTTGACCTGTAATTTCAACCATATCAAGGTTATTTGATGCAAATTGAATCTTACCAATCGCTTT
>Ga0308004_10000167_pt1 | contig 32327 bp, 31 predicted proteins | sample Neamet38_FD_203156 | JGI IMG/M metagenome (GOLD analysis project Ga0308004, IMG submission 203156) | Marine microbial communities from water near the shore, Antarctic Ocean - #38 | ecosystem: Environmental > Aquatic > Marine > Unclassified | place: Southern Ocean | collected 2014-06-06 | reverse complement strand
CCAAATAACTTACATAACTTCCCTTGTCAGCAATAATTAATGTTCTTTCAAATTGACCAGTCTCTGTAGCATTAATTCTAAAATAAGTTGATAGCTCCATTGGACATCTGACACCTTCTGGAATGTAGACAAAAGAACCATCTGTAAATACTGCAGAGTTTAATGTTGCAAAATAATGATCTGATAATGGAATTACTGATCCCAAATATTTTTTTACAAGCTCAGGATGTTCGCAAATTGCCTCAGACATTGAACAAAAAATTATTCCTTTTTTATTCAACTCACCTTTAAAAGTAGTTGCAACAGAGACTGAATCAAATACAGCATCTACAGCTATCCCATTTAATCGTGCCTGTTCCTGTAATGGTATTCCTAATTTTTTATATGTTTCAAGTAATTTTGGATCTAACTCATCTAAACTTTTAGGCTTATCATCCATACTTTTGGGTGCAGAATAATAATAAAGATCCTGGTAATCTATTTTAGGATATTTTGGTTTTTGCCAATTTGGTTCTTTTAATTTTTTCAATCTCTCAAAAGCTTTTAGCCTCCAATCAAGCATCCACTTAGGTTCTTTTTTTATATTTGAAATAAATTTAATAACTTCTTCGTTTAATCCCTTGGGCGCTCTTGTGTTTTCAATATCAGTTGAAAAACCATATTTATAATCTTTTAATTTTTCAATTTCTTTTTCTCTTGCATCCATTTTAGTTTCTACTTTCTGGAGTGTTAGTTATAAGATCTTTTAAATTTTTTTGCTCAAAGAAATGGTTGATATGTATTTCAAGCTCATCCCACAAATTGTGTGTAATGCATTTTGATGTTTTGCTATTACAACCTTTTTTTGACTCTTTTTTACATTGGACTGTTTTAACCTCTTCATCTACAGCATTAAGTATGTTTGCTAACTTAATTTGAGCAGGATCTTTATTTAAAATGTAGCCACCGTTGGTACCTCTAATGCTTTTGACTATGTTATGTTTTTTTAACTTTGAAAATATTTGTTCTAGAAAATTTAATGATATACCTTGTCTTAGGGATATATCTCTTAAAGATATAGGGTCGACACTATTGAAATTAGCCAAATCAGCTAATGCCATTACTGCGTATCTCCCTTTTGATGTTAATTTCATATTTACCCTTATTTATATGACCTTTTTATACAAACTTGACTAAAATAGTCAAGTATGGATTGTCTAAAAGAGTTAACATATTGTCGCTTAGTTATGATACATGTATTTTTTTTTGAGAATAATAATCAATAGCATTTATGGATAACAAAATTACAGAAGTTTTTATACCTGGCCCTGCTGGCAGAATGGAGGCTAAGTATTATAAAAGTGATAAAATTACTTCACCAATAGCTTTAGTGTTACAGCCTCATCCTCAGTATGGAGGAACAATGAATAATAAAGTGGTTGTAGATACATTCCATACTTTTATGGAAAATGGTTTTTCGGTTTGTAGAGTTAATTTTAGAGGTGTTGGAAAAAGTGACGGTGAATTTGATAATGGTCAAGGAGAATTAGCTGACGCTGCAGCTGCATTGGATTGGCTAGAAAGAGAAAATTTTGATAATTCACAATGTTGGGTCTCTGGATTTTCATTTGGATCATTAATAGCAATGCAATTATTAATGAGAAGACCTGAAATAAATAGATTCATTGCAATATCTCCACAACCAAATGTATATGATTTTTCATTTTTATCACCTTGCCCCACTTCTGGTTTAATGATCTATGGAAAAAAAGATGAGCTTGTTCCGCTAGAACATATTACAGATTTAGAAAAGAGATTGAGCGCTCAAAAAGGAATTAAAGTTGACTTTCAGGCTATAAGTGACGCCAATCATTTCTTTGCTAACACAGAAAGTGTTTTGGCAAAAAACTTAGATAAATATATTAAAAAAGAATCTTCTTTATTTTAAAGCTAATAGTTTTTAACTAAAATTCCACCTGTACAAGATTTTTTAACATTTGTGGTATTCGTAAATGAAATTGTTTTTTTAAGTAAAGACCTGATTGCAATATAAGCAAATGCTTGAGACTCAACAAAATCACCATTAATATTATAATCATCAATTAAATTTAAAGTAATATTATTTGACAATTTTTTTTTAATGTTTTCAACTAGTGTTAGGTTTTTTCTGCCTCCACCACAAATTAATATTTTTATTTTTTCATTTTGGTTAATTTTTATTGCCTTAGATATAGATTGATAAATTATTTCACTAGTAAATTTAGTTAATGTTGAAAGTCCATCCTCATATGACAGGCCTCTTACAAAATTTAAGTTAAAATCTTTAACATCAAATGAAAGATTACTACTTAACTTGATATTATCAAAATTTTCTAAGGCTTGATTTAAAATGATTTCATCTATTTTTCCAACACCTGCGGCCTTGCCATTATCATCATATTTATCATTGGTATGTTTTCTTACCCATTCATCTAATAGGCAATTACCAGGTCCTATATCATAGCTTTTTAAATCTTCATTTTTATTTGATGTAATAATTGTAATATTTGCAATGCCTCCAATATTTACAACATAAACTGGCAATTTAATTTGGACATTATTTATAAGTAAATTATGAAAAATTGGGGCTAGAGGAGCTCCTTGACCCCCGTTAATAATATCATTGGCTCTAAAATTATAAATTACCCTTTTTTTTAATAAGCTTGATAGTAAGGATCCATCACCTAATTGTTTTGAAATTTTTTGATTCGCTTCATGAAATATAGTTTGCCCATGAAAACCTACTAAATCTATTTCATTAGTATTTTCTTGGATAATTTTATTACAGATTTTGCCATGAAATAACGTTATTTTTCTTTCAACATCGCTAATTAGTTTCGAATTAATAATTATGTCTTTGGCAGAGCTAATTTTATTCCGAAGACTTACTAAATCTTTATATAAATCCTCATCATATTCAAAATATTCATCAAAAATTGATTCGTACTGTTCCTCACCATTAGATCTAATAATTGAAGCATCAACACCATCCATTGATGTTCCGCTCATCAAACCCAAAGAGGTATAAATTTTTTCCATTCTTATTTTTTAAATAAATATTGTATATTCTAGATAGCATATTTATGAATAATTTTTTAAAAGAATTTAAAGAAAGAGGATTTTTTTACCAATGCACAGGTGAAGAAAGTTTATCTCAATTATTAGATAAAGAAAAAATTTGCGCTTATATAGGTTTTGATTGTACGGCTGAAAGTCTTCATGTTGGAAGTTTGCTACAAATCATGTGTCTTAGATTGCTACAAAAACATGGTCATCGTCCTATAGTATTATTAGGTGGTGGAACAACTAGAATTGGTGACCCTTCAGGAAAAGATAAAACAAGAACCATTTTATCAGAAGAAGAAATTGAAAAAAATATAAATAGCATTGAGAAAATCTTAAAAAATTTTTTAGATGATAAGAATCCAAATACAAAACCTATATTTGTAAATAATTATTCTTGGTTAAAAAATTTAAACTACATTTCTTTTTTAAGAGATGTTGGAAAACATTTTACAATAAATAAAATGTTAAGTTTTGATAGTGTAAAAACTAGACTAGAGAGAGAGCAATCTTTAAGCTATATGGAATTCAATTATATGATTTTACAAGCATACGATTTTCTTGAATTAAATAAAAAAGAAAATTGCATGCTACAAATTGGTGGCTCTGACCAATGGGGAAACATTGTTAATGGCGTGGAATTAATTAAGCGATATTCTAGTAACCATGCCTATGGCCTAACAACACCTCTAATAACCTTAGCCTCTGGTGCAAAAATGGGTAAAACTGAATCTGGAGCAGTTTGGTTAGATAAAAAATTTCTTTCTCCGTATAATTACTGGCAATTTTGGAGAAATATAGATGACCGAGATGTTTTAAAATTTCTAAAAATTTTTACAGATATTTCAATCGAGGAAATAAAAAAAATTGTAGATAATGATAAAGATATTAATAAATTAAAAATTTTATTAGCAAATAAAACAACTGCCATGCTACACGGAGAGGAAGAGGCAAAAAGCTCTCAAATGACAGCTAAACAAACCTTTGCAGATAATAAGCTAGGAGATAATTTGCCATTAATTACAATTCAAAAAAAAATGTTAACCAATCCAATTAATATTATAGATTTAATAGTAATGTCTAAATTAGAAACGTCTAAAAGTGAAATTAGAAGATTAATAAAAGGAAATGGCATTAAAATAAATAGTCAGACTATTTCTGATGAGAAATTACTTATTACCCAATCTTTATTTAAAGATAATTTGATAAAACTTTCTTTGGGTAAAAAAAAACATATTAAAGTTCAATTAACTTAATTTTTTTTTATTTTTTCTAGTGTTCTTGTAATAAATCTGGGTGTTAAGGTTTTAATTGGATTTACTGTAGTTAATAAACCCTTTGGAGGACCTTTAATTTTAAAGCTAACACCAAAAACACCCTCTCCAACCTTGTCTCCAATTAACAGGTCACCTAAAAAAGGTATTGAGGCAATGGATCTGTTTATTGTTGTAGCTGGTACGAGGGTTCCACGTAAACTAACTAACTTTTTTTCTTCAATATAACCATCCATTAATATGGATACAGCTGGGCCGATAGCATACATTTCTTCAATTGTAGTGAGCCCTTTTTTGTTTGAAAATCTCATTTCTAAGTCAGTAAATCTAATACCCTCCCCTGTTAAAACATCAGCGATTCCTTGAAGCGATGCGAGACTTAAAAGTTTTGCAAAAATGGGCACTTTTTGAACTTTAAAGTCATCAATAACTAATATAGAATTTGTAATATTTTCCTTTTTAATTGAATTAAAATTCAAATACCCTCCTTCAAATCCTTTTATAAAATCGTATCTTTTAATTAATGGTTTTGGATAGTCAGTAAACAGTCTTGTTATTTTTTCTAATGCCTCATTTGTATCAATTGTCAGGTTAATTTTTTTATCATTTGGAAAAACTGAATCTAGTTTTAAATCATTAATTTTATTATCTTTAAAATTGATATATCCAGATAAATTATCTAGATAGTTGATTTCATCAATATAAACTTTTTTAATTTTAATGTCGATTTTGAAATTCAGATTCTGAAAGATGGATGAATCCTCATCGTCATTTCTCATAATATTGTTTATAATTTTTACAGCATCAAGGCTGTCTCCCTCTAAAGAAAAGTTAGAACCATTCTTCTTTAGGTTAAGTTTGTTAATAATGTCTTTATTATTTTTATAATTGATATCAACAGACACTAAATTGTTAATCTTAAATGTTGGACTAAGTTCTAAATTATTAATTAAGATTTTATTTTTATTTTCCTCTAAAGAGATGGATTTAAAGTTTATTGAACCATTTTTTTTTAAATTTCCATTTATTAAAATTGTTGAATTAACTCCCTTTTTTTTCTCATAATCTAGAAATTCTAATGTTAAAGAGTTATTTTTAATATTTAGTTTAGTATTAAATATAGATTGATTATCATCTTTAACAATTTTATACGACAATTGTTCAATATTATCTGTTAAAAAAATATCACCCTTGCCATCAATGGTTAATTGATCTTTTTCAAAATTGATCTTAATTTTATGATCTTCTAATTTTATTTCTTGTTTGGGGTTGAGTAAAAAAAGTTCTAAATTTAAATTTTTATCTGTAAATATTAATTGGCCTAAATTGATGGTAGTTTCTATTATGAGGTCATTAAATTTTAATTTTTTGTTAATGGTAAATGAAAAATTATTTCTAGAACTTAATTCAACTTTTTTTATATCAACGCCTTTAAATAAATTTCCAAGAATTGGTTTTAGGTCTTTGCTATCTAAATTTTGATCTTCATTTAATATTGTTCCATCAATTGCATATAAATCTTTTTTTTTTTCAATCTGAATAAGGGGTGAATTGAGTTTAATCTTATTAAATGTTGCACTTATTTTATTTAATAAATATTTGTTTTTAGTTACATCAAATGAAAAACTTAGATCCTTAACATTTGATTTATTTAATAAATCCAATCTTGTATTCTTAACAAATCCTTTAATTTGATAATTATCTTTTACTTTTCCTTGATTATCAAAATTTATATTAATATCGGCCTCTATGCTACCTTCTTTAATAATTTTATTTAAAATGAATAATTGAGGAGTGTTGTGAATTGCTCTTGTTAACGAGATTAAATCATTAATTTTAACTTCTGCTGTGGATATCTGCAGGTCATCAATTGAAAATTGATCATTAATTAATGATTTTAAAGATACATTTGTCTTAATGTTGTTTATATCAATCTTACTATTTTCGATTAATAATTGTGATTTTTTAGTGGTAATGTTAATACTAAAATTGTTCAGATTTAGTTTGTAAGTGACATCACTTAATTTAAGGTTAAATTTATTATTAATTTCTAAAATACTATTCTTAATTTGATTGTTAAATTTATTTGTTTTTATTCCAACTGAGCTTAAATAAATTGTTGTGGTAATTAAAATCAAAACAACAGTTAAGAAAGTTTTAATTAATCTTTTCATCATTTAATTTTATATAATGAACTTTCTAGAAAGTCGTCAATTTCTCCATCTAATACCTTGTCAGGATTAGGGCTTTCAAAATTAGTTCTATTATCTTTTACCATTCTATAGGGGTTTAAAACATAAGACCTAATTTGATGACCCCAACCTATTTCTGATTTAGAAGACTCCACAGTTTGACTTTCTTTTTCTCGCTTCTTCATCTCAAAATCATAAAGTCTTGCTTTAAGCATATTCATACAAGTTTCTTTATTTTTGTGTTGTGATCTTTCATTTTGACATTGTACAACAATTTTTGATGGCATGTGAGTAATTCTAACAGCACTATCCGTTGTATTAACATGCTGTCCACCTGCTCCACTAGATCTATAGGTGTCTATCCTTAAATCTTTATCGATAATTTCAATATCAATATTTTCATCTACAACAGGGTATATCCATACACTAGCAAAACTAGTGTGTCTTCTTGCTCCAGAGTCAAATGGAGAAATTCTCACCAATCTGTGAATTCCTGACTCTGATTTTAGCCATCCAAAAACATAATCTCCTTGAATTTTTATTGTAGATGATTTTACCCCTGCTTCATCCCCTTTATGCTCACTTATTAATTCAGATTTAAAACCTTTTATATCTGACCATTTTAAATACATTCTTCTGAGCATTTCTGCCCAGTCCTGGCTTTCAGTGCCCCCAGCTCCAGCATGAACCTCTATATAGCAATCTAGGCTATCAGTTTCATTTGATAGAAAACATTTTGTTTCATTATGTTTTACTAATTTTTTTAATTTTATAACACTTTCTAAAACTTCAGTAATTATTGATTGATTTTTTTCTTCTGTAGCCAAATCATTTAATTCATCTAAATCTATAAGTGACCTGAAAGAATTGTCATATGAGTTTATCAAATCTTCATATAACTTTTTTTCTTTTATAATCTTTTGAGATGTAGATTTATTTTTCCAGAAGTCACTTTCCAGTATTTTTTGATTATTTTTTTCTAATTTTTGACGAATATTATTTTTTTCAAAGGTACTCCTTAACTCTTTGATTAATTTTTTTTATTTCTAACTTGTGATTTATATATTCGTTTTCCATTAATAGAATCTTAATATATTATTGTTTTTTAATCTATTATTAATTTCTTGATTTGAAGTGTTATAAGTTTGTAAATTTTTATAAGATTCAATTATAGTTGATTTTGTATCAGCGTCTGGTTTTTTTCCTGTAATAGGGTCTATAACTTTCATGATAATATTATCTGCCACTTTAAATGGTCTTGCGTCTTCTTTTTTTACAGCATTTTTAACAAAGCTTTTAAAAATTGGTAATGCAGTTTTTGCACCCGTTTCGTATCTCCCTAGCGATTTTGGATTATCTGAACCAACATAAACTCCAATTGCTAGCTTTGAGGTAAATCCTATAAACCAAGTGTCAGTATTACTATTTGTAGTTCCAGTTTTGCCACCTAAATCTAAATTTAAATCTTTTAAATTTTTCCCCGTTCCATTTTGAATGGTACCTTCTAATATTGATGTCATTTGATAGGCTGTTTGAGCAGAAAATATTTGTAAAAACTCATCTTCTATATTCGGGTAGTTTTTACTTAAAGAAGATATTTGATTACAATTTGAGCATTTTCTTTTCTCGTTGTTAAATATGGTATTTCCTTCACTATCTTGAATTCGGTCAATCATTATTGGTTTTATAAGTTTTCCTCCATTGACAAAAGATGAGTAAGCAGATGTTAATTTTAATAGTGTTGTTTCGGCTGAACCAAGTGAAATTGATAAAAGTTCATTAGGATTTTCATAAATTCCTAGTCGTTTTGAAAAATCAACTATTTTTTTGAGGCCAAGATCTTGAGCAATTCTAACTGTCATCAAATTTCTAGATTTTTCCAATCCCATTCTTAAAGTTGAAGGTCCATAGAATTTTTTTCCATAATTTTCTGGTTTCCACATTTTTAGATCGAATCCCTGTTCTAAAACTAATGGAGCGTCTAATATTAAGGTTGATGGCGTATATCCATTTTCGAGAGCTAGTGCGTATATAAAAGGTTTGAACGCAGATCCAGGCTGTCTTGATGCTTGTGTTGCTCTATTAAATTCACTTTTCTTAAAACTAAAACCACCGCTAAGAGCTAATACTCTACCAGTAAATGGATCCATGACCACTATACCCCCATTCACTTCTGGCAGTTGTCTTAACGCGAATATATTTTCTTTTAAGTTTTCAACATAAATTATATCTCCAACCTTTAATACTTCATTAAATTCTTTTTTAGCCCATGAAATATTTTCATATTTAATAACTCCACTTATTTTTTTTTCTGTCTCTATCCCGACTGAAAACTTCCCAATTTTTTTTACTATTGCTAAATTCCAATTGATTGATTTTTCCAACCTATGTTTATCTAGATCATTATTCCAATTATCTAATTTCTTGTTTTTTGATACGGGGCCTCTCCAACCTTTTCTTTTGTCGTAGCTTATTAAACCTTCTCTTAAAGATCTTATAGCAATTTTTTGTAAATCTAAATTTATTGGAGTGCTAATATTTAATCCTTGCTTATAAACTTTATCAAAACCAAGCTTATCAACAACATCTTTTCTAATATCTTCTACATAATAACTGGTATCTTCTGTAAAAGTTTTTTGTCTTTTTTTAAGAATGATTTCACTATTGATAAATTTTTTATAATTTTTTTCATTTATATATTCATTTTCTAATAGATTTTTTAAAACAAAATCTCTTCTAAATTTTGCCAACTCAATATTTTTATAAGGGTTGTATCTACTTGGGGCTTTAGGCAATGCTGCCAATAAAGCAGCCTCATCATAATTCAACTCACCAATTGGTTTATCGAAGTATTCAAGACTCGCAGAAGCAACACCATATGCTCCTCCTCCAAGATAAATTTGATTTAAATAAAGTTCCAATATCCTTTCTTTTGAAAGTGTTCTCTCAATTCTAAATGCTAAAATTGCTTCTTTTATTTTTCTGTTTAGACTTACCTCATTTGTTAATAAAAAATTCTTAGCTACTTGCTGTGTTATAGTTGAGGCTCCTTCTAATCTTTTTGATACTAGCACATTAGATATATTATTTACTATAGCTCTAAGTACACCTCTTGCATCAACACCGGGATGAGAGAAAAAATTCTTATCTTCAGCTGAAAGGAAGGAATTAACTACTTTTTCAGATATTGCGTTATATGGTACAAAAATTCTTTTTTCTGAGGAAAAATCATTTACCAGTTCGCCATCACCTGAATAAACTTTGCTCGAAACAGCTGGTTTGTAGTTCTTAAGAAATTTATAATCTGGTAAGTTGTTAGAAAAAGCCCATAAAACTGCTATTATGGCGAATGCAGACAATAGACCAAAGCTAAAAATTAGTATAAAAATATTTTTAATTATTCGATGCATTTAAGTTTATTATATATACGAATTTGTTAAAGTTAAGGCATCGATATTAAAACAAAATTTAAAATTATTTAAATACAATGAAACAATTAATCAAATATATATGGAAAAAAATTTATACATTGATGCTTCGCATCCAAATGAAACTAGAGTTGTTCTTAAAGCTGGTGACAACATTGAAGACTACGAATACGAAGGTCTAAAAAATAATCTAATCAAGAATAATATTTATCTCGGAAAAGTTAGTCGAGTAGAACCTTCTTTACAAGCAGCTTTTATTGACTTTGGAAGAGATAGGCATGGGTTTTTGTCCTTTAATGACATTCAATCTGATTATTATCAAATTCCTCAAAGTGATTTAATTAAAATTAAAGAAGAAGAGGAAAGAGAAAGAGAAGAGCTTGTAGAAAAAAGTGAAAAAGAAGAACAGAAAAATATCAATGAGGGTAATTTAGATATTAATGACCCTGTAGAAGCTCAACCTATATCTGAAAAAGAATTAAGCCTATCAGAAGAATTAGCAACATCTGATGAACAACAAACAGAAGAGGGTATTAAAGAAACAACTCAAGTTGAGGAGGTAAAAAAACCAGAACAAAGATTCAAATCTAAGAGGTATAAAATACAAGAAGTTATTAAACCAAATCAGGTAATCCTAATACAAGTATTAAAAGATGAAAGAGGACAAAAAGGTGCTGCGTTAAGTACTTTTATTTCTATCGCGGGTAAATACATAGTTTTAATGCCTAACACTTCAAAAGGTGGTGGAATATCTCGTAAAATATTTAATCCTGGAGAAAGAAAAAAAATTAGAACAATTTTAAATGATATAATTATTCCAAAAGAGATGGGTCTTATTGTTAGGACTGCAGGATCCAACAAAACTAAGAATGATATAGATCATGATTTACAAACATTAATTAAAACTTGGAATGGAATTAAAGAAACTGCTCTAGATTCAATTGCACCTTCTTTAATTCATCAAGAAAGTGATATTATCAAAAGAACTCTAAGAGACATGTATGATGAGGATACGAACGGTATAGTCATAGAGGGGAATGAGGGTTATAAAAAAGCTCAAAGCTTCATGAAGTTAATGATGCCTTCACACGTTAAGAAAATAAAAAAATATAAAGAAAAAGTACCTTTATTCTTTAAAGAAAATATTGAAGAAAAACTAAATCAAATTTACGACTCAGAGGTAAAATTAAAATCAGGTGGATACTTAGTTGTCAACCCAACAGAAGCATTAGTTTCAATTGATATAAATTCAGGTAGCTCCATAAAGCAAAAAAATGTTGAAAGCACAGCTCTAGATACAAACCTAGAAGCAGCAGAGGAGATATCAAGACAAATAAAGATTAGAGACTTATCGGGCTTAATAATTATTGATTTTATTGATATGTTAAGCTTTGCAAACAGAAGGTTAGTTGAAAGAAAACTAAAAGAAAAATGCAGAATGGATAGAGCAAGAATACAAATAGGAAGAATTAGTACATTTGGATTGTTAGAAATGTCAAGACAGCGACTAAGAGAAAGTGCTGTTAAATGGAAAGTCACACTAACCGATGAATCTTTTGCTCTTAAAATACTTAAATTAGTTGAGGTAAAAGCTATTTTAACTAAAGCTAAATTTGTGGAATTAAAGATCTGTCAAAAAGTATCGGACTTTATGAAAGAAAATTTTATAGAAGATTTAAAATATTTCGAAGAGAAAAACTTGATCAAAATAGATATTATCGCAGATAATACACTTATTATCCCTGAATATATAATTAATTTACAAAATAAAAGTAAAAAAACAATAGAGACAGTTGAGCATTTTGAAAAATTAAAAAACTTAGAAGTGCAAAAAAAAGAAGTTGAAGCTTATGAGGGCACCAAAATTAAAAAAACTTTTAAGAAAAAACCTTTTTTTAAAAAAAAGTTTTTTAAAAAACCATCGGCTTAAATAATTCCAATTTCTGGGGAGGACGCACTTCCGTGTAAAGTTTTTTCTATTCGTCCAGCTAAGTATGATTGCCTTCCAGCTATCACTCCATTTTTAAAAGCTAAAGACATTAAAAATGGCTTTTTAGCTTTAGCGATCGCAGTATTAGCAAGAACACCGTCACAACCCAGTTCCATTGCTATAACGGCATCAGATGCCTGCCCCAACCCTGCATCAACTATTACTGGGAGTTTAGTTTGGCTTCTTATTATTTTAATGTTTGTTGGATTCAAAATTCCAAGGCCTGAACCGATAGGAGCTGCTAAAGGCATGATTGCACATGCTCCAACATTTTCCAATCTTTTTGCCATCAAAGGATCGTCGTTACAATAAACCATGACTTTAAAACCCTCTTTGGTTAAAACTTCAGTAGATTTTAAAGTTTCAATCATGTTGGGAAATAAGTTTTTTTTATCTCCTAGAACTTCTAACTTTACAAGTTTCCATCCACCTATTTCTCTTGCTAGTCTTAATGTTCTAAGTGCCTCTTCAGAAGTAAAACATCCTGCTGAGTTTGGTAAATACGTAATCTTCTTTGGATCAATATAATCCATTAACAATGGTTTCTTTTTATCAGAAATATTAACTCTACGTACTGCAACAGTAACAATGTCTGCGCCAGATAATTTTATAGCCTTTGCACACTCACTCATACTTTTATATTTTCCAGTTCCAACAATTAATCTGGAATTAAATTTTTTTTTTGCAACTATAAATTTATCTTGTGTCAACTCTAACCCCCTCCAATAAAATGAACTACTTCTATTTCATCGTTTTTTTTTAATTTGATATTATTCAATTTTTTTTTATCTACTATTTCTCGATTTAATTCAATTGCTACTTTTTTTAAAGGCATTTTTAGCTGCTTAAGAAAAGTTAAAAGACTTAAATTTTCATTTATCGTGGAAAACTTACCATTTATTTTAATTTTTATTTTTTTTTTCATACTGTATAAGTTCTAAATGAGTAACAATATTATAATAATTAATGGACCCAACCTTAATCTATTGGGTGAAAGAGAACAATCACAATATGGATCCATGACGTTTGAGCAGCTTAAAAAGAACTGCCTAGATAAATCTAAAGAATTAAATATTAATTTAAATTTTTACCAATCGAATATTGAAGGTGAAATAGTAACGTGTGTACAAAATGCTAAAGATAAATATGATGGAATAATTATTAATGCCGCAGGTTTCACTCATACTTCTGTTGCTATAAGAGATTCTCTAGATATATTTAAAAAACCAATCATTGAACTTCATATTTCAAATATATATAAAAGAGAAGAATTTAGACAAAAGTCCCTAATAAGCGATATAGCTACTGGTGGTATTTTTGGTCTAGGAGACTATGGATATATTTTGGCCATAATCTCAATGCAAAACATGATAAAAAATGAAGATAGATAAAAATATAATTAAAGAATTAACCGATTATCTTAATGAGTTTAATTTAACTGAAATTGAATACACTGAAAAAGACACTAAAATAAAAGTATCTAAGTCAACTAACTCAGGCTTATCTTACTCAAATACCCCTGCATTAGCAGCGTCCGCATTAAATACAGAAATAATCAAACCAGGAGTTGTTGGAACTGAAGTTAAGTCACCTATTATTGGAACTGCCTACCACTCAGCGGAGCCTGGAGCTAAAAAATTTGTTGAAGTGGGAAAAAAAATAAAAAAAGGTGAAACGATCATGATTGTTGAAGCAATGAAAACTATGAACCACATACCATCAACAGCAGAGGGAATTGTTAAAGAAATTTGCGTAGAAGATGGCCAACCTGTTGAGTATGGTCAAACCATTATTATTTTAGAGTAATGTTCAAAAAAATTTTAATTGCTAATCGAGGAGAAATTGCAGTTAGAATTATCAGGGCCTGCAAGGAATGGGGAATTGCTACTGTTGCTGTACACTCTGATGTTGACAGAGACAGTATGCATGTAAGGCTAGCTGATGAAAGTGTTTGTATAGGATCGCATCAACCTGCGAACAGTTATTTAAATGTGCCAGCATTAATGTCTGCTATTGAACTTACGAAGTCTGAGGCTGTTCATCCTGGGTATGGTTTTTTATCAGAAAATGCCAACTTTGCTAAAGTTTTAGAAGAAAATAACATTAAATTTATCGGCGCTTCATCTAAACTTATAGAGATGATGGGTGATAAAATACAAGCAAAAAAAATTGCTAAAGAGCATGGATTGCCAGTTATTGAAGGCTCTGAGGGTGGCGTAACAGACATAAAACAAGCAAAAAAAATTTGTAAAAAAATTGGCTTTCCAGTTTTAATTAAAGCTTCTGCTGGTGGTGGTGGTAAAGGAATGAAAATTGTCCATAAAGAAGAAGAGTTTGAAACATTATTTTCAACAGCAAAATCTGAAGCAAAAAAATATTTTGGTAACGATGAAATATATATTGAGAAATTTTTTCAAAATCCAAGACATATAGAGGTTCAAATTTTATCAGGTAAAAACCGTACTGTTCATTTGCATGAAAGAGATTGTTCAGTTCAAAGAAGACATCAAAAATTAATAGAAGAAACCCCTAGTCCTGTTCTAACTGATCAAATAAGAAAAGATCTTTTTGAAAGAACAGTGAATATGGTTAGTAAAATTGGCTATGAGGGTGCGGGGACTGTGGAATTTATATATGAAGATGAGAAATTTTATTTTCTTGAAATGAATACACGTGTTCAAGTGGAGCATCCTGTTACGGAAATGGTAACTGGTATTGATATAATTAAAGAACAAATTTGGATAGCTTACACAGGAGATACAGCTTTAAAGCAAAGCGACATTAAGCCTAGAGGTCATGCTATTGAATGTAGAATAAATGCAGAAGATGCTAGCAAAAATTTTCAACCCTCACCAGGAACTATTGGTATGTGCCATCAACCATCAGGCTTTAGAACAAGAGTGGATGGTGCTATATTCCAAGGGTATAAAGTTACCCCTTATTACGACAGTATGATCTGCAAAGTAATAACTCAGGGAAGAAATAGAACTGAGGCTATACAAAGAATGAATAGATCATTGGATGAATTTGTTATTGAGGGAATTACAACCACTATTCCTCTTCATAAAATACTTCTTAATCATAAGAAATTTATTGAGTCGGATTTTAATGTTGGTTGGCTTGATAATGAAAAATTTTTTAGTAACATTTAATTAGCCAGATATCATATACAGGGTGATCAAATGGATTAATTGCAGGACTAGATGAAAAAGTCCAACCATTGAATACAAAAACTTCATTGTTATCTTTGTTTGTAAAATCTTTAACTTGAATATAAGCCGTTATTTCTGGATTATCATCAAACTCGGAATTTTTACATTTTAAACTTTTAATTAAAAGATTTTGAAATTTTAAATCTTCACCTATTTTTAATTTTAAAAGGTTGGTTTTAGAGCTAACTTTGTCTAAAATTTTTATCTCAATAAATTTATTATCAATATTTTCTAACGCAAACAAAGGTGAAAAAAAAATTGTAGAAAATAAATAAATTAAAGTTAGTATAAAATTAACTTTTCCAAGTAGTATATTTTTTTTTAATTTCTTCATTATTTTTATTTGGATGGTAGGCTTCTGCTGTGCCCGTTTGGTTGGATTGATGGGGTTTTTGCCAGTCATATTTTTTTAGATCATGATTATTTTCAATTCTGTTATTTGTAAAATGAATCCACGAATACCACTCATTAGGTATTTTTGAGGCATCAATTTCACCACTATAAATTACCCATCTTTTACCAACTTTGCTTTCATAATATTTGTTGCCAAACGAATCACTTCCAATAAGTTTGCCAAAAAATATTGTCTTTAATTTTGTTCCAAGAGTTTCCTGGTCCCACCAAATAAAAATTTTTTTTAAAAATATCAACATGTAATTTAACTAGTTCTTCAATCTAAAATTGTATAATTTAAATTAGACTAAAGTAAGGATTTGTATATAAATTAATTATCTTAAAATTTAAAACTAAAATTAATTAAAGGAAAAATGGCAAAATATTTAGTAGAAACTTATTACACTTGTAGCTTTAAAGTTAATCATTACCTAGACGATATTAATGAAGCTGAGCTAGCAAATCTTGAAAAGCGTGATGATGGAAAATTTGAAGTATTAGATGTAAAGCTTGATACAAGAAAAACTAAAAGTTTGGACTCCAATAATAAAGTGACTGAAACTAAAAAAATAGATATTATATCTCAACAGAACCAGCCTAAAATTATTTCAAAAGAAAACAATACCTCTTTTGTTAAAAAAATTAATGAGGGCGTTGGAAAAAGATTCGGTATGCCTGACAGAAGAAAAGGCTACATTCAAAAAGCAACTATTGGAGATCATAAAGTTTACTTACACACTGGTGAATATGAAGATGGTAAAATTGGTGAAATCTTTATAGACACAAGTAAAGAGGGAGAATTAGTAAAAGCTCTTATGAATAACTTTGCAATAGCTATTTCACTTGGCTTGCAGTACGGCGTTCCTTTGGACGAGTTTATTAGCGCTTATGTTGACACAAAATTTGAACCATCAGGAAAAGTGCATGGTAACGATAGAATAATGAGTGCGTCTTCAATATTAGATTATATTTTTAGAGAATTGGCTATCTCTTATCAAAATAGAGAAGATCTTGCACACACACCAGCTATTGCTGGCTCAGATAGATTTTCTGCTGAAGAAGAAAATACTGAAGATCAAAATCAACTCCTTAAAATTGTTAAGGATATTACCAGCAAAGGATTTGTTAGAAATAATTATAAAAAAAACCTTGTAGATCTGTCTGATATTAAAATAAGCTTAAAGGGAAAAAAATAATTTTATTTTTTTAATCTTAAAGCTAGCCCAAGTTCTTTAAGTTGCTCTTCACTAATTTCAGATGGAGCATTCATCATTAAATCTTGAGCATTTTGGTTCATTGGAAACATTGTAACTTCTCTAATATTTTTCTCATTAGCTAAAAGCATTACAATTCTATCAATGCCCGGTGCAATACCTCCATGAGGGGGGGCACCATAACTTAAGGCATTAATCATACCGCTAAACTTTTCATCAACTTGTTCTTTTTTATAACCTGCAATTGAAAATAATTTATACATTAACTCTGGTACATGATTTCTAATAGCACCAGACGATAATTCAATTCCGTTGCATACAATGTCGTACTGATAAGCTTTAATATTCAAAGGATTGTCAAAATCCAAATTTTTGATATCTCCTTGAGGCATTGAAAATGGATTATGACTAAACTCAATTTTATTAGTTGTCTCATTTCTTTCGAACATTGGATAATCAACAATCCAACAAAAAGCAAAAATATTTTCATCTATTAAATCTAATTCTTTGGCAATTTTATCTCTAGCAAGTGCGGTTATTTTTTCGACTTCATTGGTTTTGCCACAAGCAAAAAATACACTATCTCCTACTTCAGCTTTCGTAATTTTCATTATCTCTTCAAGTGCTTCTTTTGAAAAAAACTTACCAACTGGTCCTTTAGCAGAAATATTTTTATCCTTTTCAATTGTGAAATATGCTAGTCCAGAAGCTCCTTGTTCCTTGGCCCATTTATCAATATTATCAAAAAAACTTCTTGGTTTACTTTTTGTATTCTTTGTGATCAGACATCTTACTCTAGAACCAGACTTTACAAGTTTTTTGAATATTTCAAAAGTAACGTCTTCTCTTAAAAATATTTCAGTCAAGTCTGATATTAGCAATGGGTTTCTTAAATCTGGTTTGTCAGATCCATATTTGAGCATAGATTCTTTGTAAGAGATTCTTGGAAATTTTTCATACATTAATTTTTTTGAAGAAAAATTTTTGAATACGTTTACTATTAATTGCTCAACTACTTTGAAAATATCTTCTTGCTCGACAAAAGACATCTCTAGATCAAGCTGATAAAATTCACCAGGACTTCTATCTGATCTCGCATCTTCATCTCTAAAGCATGGAGCAATTTGAAAATATCTATCAAATCCAGACACCATAATTAGTTGTTTAAATTGTTGTGGTGCTTGTGGTAAGGCATAAAATTTTCCAGGATTTAATCTACTCGGAACTAGAAAGTCTCTTGCACCTTCTGGGCTTGAAGAGGTTAAAATTGGAGTTTGGAATTCTAAAAATCCCAATTTAAACATTTCATTTCTTATAAAAGAAATAACATTTGATCTTAGTATAATATTGTCATGTATTTTTTTTCTTCTTAAGTCTAAAAATCTATATTTAAGTCTTATTTCTTCTGCATATTCTTGGTCACTAAATACTGGCATTGGAAGCTCTTTACAGGTACCCAGCACTTCAAATGAATTGATATTAACCTCTATTTCTCCAGTCTGTAAATCTGAATTGATAGTGTCATCACTTCTTTTTACAACATTACCATTAATTTTTATTACACTTTCTAACTGTATTTTTTCTAGAGCTTTAAAACTTTCGTTATTTTTATCTATAATACATTGTGTCATTCCATAGTTGTCTCTTAAATCAATAAATAATAGATTTCCATGATCTCTTTTTTTATTAATCCAGCCAGATAGTACAATTTCTTCACCACTATTAGATTTTGTTAACTGGTTACAATTATGTGTTCGGTATTTATTCACTTAATTTTTTAAAGCCTCGTTAATAATCTTAAAATCAATTGATTTTTTTTTTTTTAAACTTATTTCATCGATTTTATATATGAATTCAAATATTTTACCATAAGACCTGTCTACTCTTTTTATAATAAAATCAATCAATTTTTTATCTAAAGTTATTTGTCTATCAGATAAATTTTTCAATATTAAAGCAAACATTAGTTCATCATCAGGATTTTCAATTTTTGCCAAAAGACAATTTTTGGCTCTGGATCTTAAATCCTCAAGTTTAAAGTCAATATCTACTATTGGTTTAGTGGAAGTAATTATTAAAAATTTATTATCTTGATCAATAATATTAAAAAGTGTGTAAATAAGTTTTTCATCAATGTCTAAATTTAAATCTTCTAATACTATACATTGAAAAGGCTTAATAGTTTTGAGACTTTCGTTGTTTAGTAAGTTTGATTCTATTTTTATGCCATTAGATTTTTTTAAAAAAATATTAATCAAGTGTGTCTTGCCAGAAAATTTTTCACCACTAATGTTTAGAAAGTTTTTTTCCCATTTTGGCCATTTATTAATTAATTCAAAAGTATAATAATTACTTTTCCCAACATAAAAATCGTCATCTTTAAAATTTTGATCATAGTTAAAATCTAATAATAATTGATTTAAAGTCTTCATTCAACTAACCAGACATTATTAGAAATATTTAAATTTAGATTTTGCTTATTCATGTCATTTAAAAATAATTTAGGAGAACCGTTATAAATTATTCTAAATTGAATATTTTGGTTGTCAAATTTTAACGTATAAAATTCAGATATTAGGTCGATATTATCTAAGGCATTTTCAACTTCTCTAATTTTTTCAAAATTTTTTGAGTTTATTGATATGGTGATTGGAAGTTTTATAGAAGTATTAACTTCATTATTTTTTTTCCACTCGTTCTCATAAATATTCTTTAAATTTAATATTAGTTTTTCAGTATCATTTTCATTTTGTAAATTAATTTTACTATATCTTTTGTTATCAAGTTTAAGTGAATTATTAAGACCAATTTTTGAAAGTATTTTAATTTCATTTATACTTTTGTAGATTATTATAACTATGTAATCTTTAAGGTCATATTTTGCTATTAACTCACTGAAGTCATGATCTTCAATATTATTCATTACGCTTCGTATCTTGTCAAGATCGTCAATGTCTTCACTTGGTAATAAGTATTCTAATAATTGAAAATTATTTTTTTTTTCATTCCACTTGTCGTAAAATATATTATTATCAAATAAATAAACACTGTCTGTTTCAGTATCTATTAATATTGGTATTAATAGAACTTTGTTCCTCAATGGTACTGACGGAAAAATATTTTTTTTTTCAATGAATTTTAAAACTTTTTTTTTATCAAATGTTGTCTCAAGAGTAGCAAAGTATTCATTGTTAATAAATTTTTCTTCACTAATTGTAAAAGAATTAATCATTCCCTTTATTTCTTGAATTGAAGTGTTCTTAACTTTGTTTTTATCACCAGAGGTTGTAATCATTGTTAAAAGATTAAAAAAAGATGTTTTAAATCCATCATCGATTACAACATTTTTTTCAAAATCAAGCTCAAATGGTGAGGAAATTTCGATATTCGACACCTTAAAAGTATTTGCATGCGAATATTTTGTAGAAAAAATTATTATAAATAGAATGAATGAGATAAAAAATATATATACCCTTTTTAACCATATTAATTTATTAAAAATTTGCATAATTTATACTAATGAAAAAAAAAAAATTTACCTATGAAAAAAGTGGTGTAAACATAAAAGCTGCTGATAATTTTGTTAAATTTATATCTTCTATTTCAACAAAGAATAAGGGCAAAAAAAAGTTTCAAAATATTGGTGGTTTTGGATCAATATCTAATATCCCGAAAGCTATCAAAAGACCAAAAATTGTAGCATGTACTGATGGTGTGGGTACAAAGGTTGAGATAGCAAATACACTCAACAAATATGACACAATTGGCATTGATTTAGTTGCAATGAGTGTAAATGATTTAATTGTCCAGGGAGCAAAGCCATTATTGTTTTTAGATTATATTTCAATTAATAAAATAGACTTAAAAAAATTGAAATCTATTCTTAAAGGAATAGTAAGGGGATGTAAAATTTCGAACTGTGAACTGGTTGGTGGAGAGACTGCTGAAATGCCAGGTACTTATGAAAAAGGTAAATTTGATATAGCTGGATTTGCTGTTGGAGTTGTTGATGGTAAAAAAATTCTAGACAAAAAAAATATAAGAAAAAATGATTTAATTTTAGCTGTCCCATCAAGTGGCGTTCATTCTAATGGCTATTCTTTGGTGAGATATGTTTTAAAAAAAAATCAGATAAATTTAAAAAAAAATAAATTTTTAAAAAAAGAACTGTTAAAACCAACTAAAATTTATGTAAAAGAAATACTAAGTCTTGTAAAGAATAATCTTTTAAATTCCTGTGCTAATATTACGGGGGGTGGTCTAAAAGATAATATAGAAAGAGTTATACCAAATGGTCTTATGGCTAATGTTGACTTAAATAAAATTAAAACTAAAAAAATTTTTAAGTGGTTAAAAAAAAATAATATTGAAGATAAGGAAATGTTAAAAACATTTAATTGCGGTGTTGGTTTTTGTCTAATAATTAACCCTAAGAATTTAAATAAAATTAATAAATTTTTTACTAGCGAATTTAAACCGTATGTTATTGGAAAAATAACCTCAGGTAATAATAAAGTTAAACTTAATGGAAAAATTGACTGGTCTTAATAAAATAAAAACTGCTGTTTTTATTTCGGGCAAAGGCAGCAATTTAAAAAATTTAATTAAATTTTCAAAAATAAAAAAAAGTCCCATTTCTATCGATTTGATTATTTCCAGTACTAATAAGGCAAAAGGTTTAAATTATGGGGACCAGTTCCATATTAAAAAAAAAGTATTAAATTTTCAGAATATTAAAATTAAAGAAAAAAGATTATTGATTTTGCTAACAAAGTATAAAATTGATTTTATTTGCTTGGCAGGTTTTATGAAGATTTTGTCTAAAGATTTTATCAAAAAATTTAATGGTAAAATAATAAATATTCACCCCTCTCTACTTCCTAAATACAAAGGACTAAATACACATAGCAGAGCTATTGAAAATAAAGATAAGTTTTCAGGCTGCACTGTTCACTACGTTGCAGCAAAACTTGATACTGGGAAAATAATAATACAAAAAAAAATAAGAATAAGAAAAAAAGATACAGCCTCAACACTGGCAAAAAAAATTCTTAAACAAGAGCACAAACTTTATCCTCAAGCAATTTTAAAAATTTTTAATTAGTCTTTAAAAAAAAAATCAATTTCTATCAAAGCATTTTCAACACTGTCAGAGCCATGGACAGAATTTTTATCGATAGAAATTCCATATTTTTTTCTTATTGTTCCTTCGTCTGCATCCTTTGGGTTGGTTGCTCCCATAAGCGCTCTATTTCCTAGTACTGCATTTTCTTTTTCAAGCACTATCACAACTATTGGTCCAGATGAAAGATATGCACACAAATCATTATAAAATGGCTTGGTTTCATGAATTTTATAAAACTGCTCAGCTTCATTTTTGGCTATTTGAATTTTTTTATCTTTTACAATTTTAAAACCTTTTTCTTTAAAAATTTCTTTGATTTCGTTGTCTAAATTTCTCTCTACAGCATCCGGCTTAATAATTGACAGTGTTTGTTCTATATTACTCATAGTGTTCCTCTATTAGTTGATTTAATAATCTTACCCCATAACCAGTTGCTCCACCTGAATTTAAAGCACCACCATATTTTGAAAAAGCCATTCCAGCAATATCAAGATGAGCCCAAGGCGTTTTGTTTAGAATAAATCTTTGTAAAAATTGTGCTGCTGTTGTTGATCCTGCTCCACCAACATAGTTTATATTTTGCATGTCAGCATTATTAGAGTCTATAAGTTTATCAAAATTTTTATGCAGGGGCATTCTCCACAATTTCTCATCAACTTTCTCACCTACTTCTAATAGTTGTTTTGATAATTTATCATCATTTGAAAACAACCCGGCATACTCAGAACCTAATGAAACAATTATAGCTCCTGTTAAAGTTGCTAAGTCAACCATAAATTCGGGTTTAAATTTTTTCTCTGTAAAAGTTAGAGCATCAGCTAAAACCAGCCTACCTTCAGCGTCGGTGTTTAATATTTCTATTGTTTTGCCACTATAAGATTTGACTATATCTCCTGGTCTTTGGGCATTGCCTCCAGGCATATTTTCTACAAGTCCCACGACACCTACAGCATTTATTTTTGCTTTTCTTAACGCTAAATTTTTCATTAAACCAACTACAGTAGCGGAGCCAGCCATATCATAAGTCATGTCTTCCATAAATTTTGCTGGTTTTAGAGAAATACCACCAGTATCAAAACAAACTCCCTTACCGACAAATGCCAATGGTTTAGAATTATTTTTTAATCCATTCCATTCCATTGTAACCAAATAAGTGCCCCTAATACTGCCCTGTCCAACACCCAGCAACGCATTCATTCCTAGTTTTTTTAACTTATTCTCATCATAAATATTTACTTTCAAACCATATTTTTTTAAAACATTTAATCTTTTTGCATATTCATCAGGATGAAGAATGTTTCCTGGTTCTGAAACAAGGTCTCTTGCAAAAAAAATACCCTCCTCTAAAGCTTTAAATCTTATTTGATTTTGAGTGGATATATTATTCTTACTTCCAATAACATTTATAGAAATGGTTCTTTTATCTTTTTTTGATTTATAAATATTAAATTCATAAGATTTTAGTTTTAATCCATGTAAAAAATTTGCTGCAAAATTTTCTATTTTACTGTTGATGCTGTCTACGTTTATAAAGTAATCATTTTTCTTATCATAATTAATATAGCCATGGAATTTAGCCCCTAAACTTTCTATGTCAGAAACTTTTAAATCTTTTTTAATGGATATTAAAAATATCGTTTTTTTTGAATTAATCTTAAAAAATAATAAATTTTTTTTTAAATCACGAGTTTTTAACAAATCTGATATGTAGGAAAATTCAGTAGTTGAAATAAATTTTTTTATCAAATTAACATTAAAATTTTCATCAATAAATAAAATAAGATTAGTTGGTGACTTATTTACAAACTTTTTTAAATAGTTAATTTTAATAGGCATAAATTTTAAATACACTTATAACGTGTTTGCTGCTATATATGATTAAAAATTAACATTTTCAATGAAAAAAATTATTTTTAATAACCTTCTGAAAGAAATATTATTTTTCTTTGCTATTTCTAGCTTTGCGTTAACTTTAATTATTTGGGTTATACAAGCAGTTAATTACCTCGATATAGTAACAGAAGATGGTCATAGTTTTAGGGTTTATTTTTTATTCACCCTGCTATCTCTACCAAAAGTATTTTCCCAAGGCCTTCCTTTTGTGTTTTTTTTATCTGTTTTTTATATTATTTCTGACTTTGAAGATAAAAACCAACTATTAATTTTTTGGACCCATGGTGTTAACAAGTTGCAAATTGTTAATAAGATAATACAGTTTTCAATACTATTTGCTTTAATTCAAATTATTTTATCTTCAATAATCGTTCCCTATACTCAAGACAAATCAAGATCGTTTATCAGAAATTCAAATTTAGATTTTTTTCCAAATCTAATTAAACCTAAAAAGTTCGTAGATACTGTTAAGGATTTAACAATTTTTATCGAAAAAAAAAATGATGATGGCTCATATAATAATATGATTTTAAAAGACTCCTCAAGTAAAGATAATACTCAAATAATCATAGCAAAAAAAGGTAGCATCGCTCTCAAGGGTAATAAAAAAGTGCTTATACTTAAAGATGGTAAAATAATAAAAAATAATAAAGATAAGAGCGCAACTTCTTTTAATTTTAAAACTACACAATTTGATTTAGAAAAATACTCATCTAAAACTACAAAGACACCCAAGATACAAGAGTTGCCTACTATTAGTTTAATTAAGTGTTTAAATTTTTTGGCTAATGATATTAATTCTAACATCATAATTAAAAATTTAAATTGTACTCCTAGTTTTTTAAAAAATATTTCTCAAGAATTATATAAAAGAATTTATTTACCAGTTTACATAATTCTATTAAGTTTAATTTCGTCTTTAGTTTTATTAAAATCTAAAAATACACATGGATATTTTTCTTTTAAAATTAAAATATTTTTAATTGGAATTTTTTTTATGGTGATCTCCGATATATTATTAAATTTTACAGGTAATGAATTTATATACAATTTACTATATGTAATAATTCCAATTTTATCATTTTTAATAATTTATCAAATTTTAGTTTTTAAATTAAGGGTAAAAAAATAAAATGACTTTAAAAGTATATCAAAGTTATATAATTAAAAAATTTCTATTAAATACCTTTAAAGTATCATTGGTTTTCTTGGGGTTGGTGATCATCCTGAGTATCTTTGAAGAAGTATCGTTTTTTTCAGAAATTGATGTAAGTGTCCACTACCCTATTTTTCTTGTATTGCTTAATTCATTTTCAATTTTATATCAGCTATTTCCATTTATTTTTTTAATCGGGGCCCAGTTTTTTTTTATTAATTTTATAGATTCTAATGAATTTATTGCATTTAAAAGTTATGGACTAAGTAATTTAAAAATATTAAAAGTAATCACCCTAACTTCTTTTGTGTCAGGTATTATTATTGTCACTTTGTTCTATAACTTTTCAGCCCTGCTAAAATTTAAGTATATAGATTTAAAAAATATCCATAGTAATGACAGTCGCTATCTTGCAAGTGTCACTGAAAACGGTTTGTGGATAAAAGATGAGCATAATGAACAGGTGTATTTTATTAATGCAGAAAAAATGTCTTTAAACAAATTATACAATATTGAAGTTATGATTTTAGATAATAACTTTTCTTTTTTAGGAAAAATTTTTTCACCTCAGGCAAATATATCAAAAAATGAATGGTTGATGAGTAATGCAATAATTACAGATGAAAATGGGAAAAAATCCAGCTTAGATAATTATGTTTTTTATTCAAATTTTAATTATCAAAAAATTAATAACCTGTATTCTAACTTATCATCCATAACTTTTTTCGGACTACTAGAGCTTCGTAAGGATTATAAAAAAATAAATTATTCCGTGACAGATTTGGATATTCATATTACAAGTCTTTATGCTTATCCTTTTTATTTAACGATCATAACTATTTTATCTAGTATAATTATGATAAATATTCGTCATCAAAAACCTAAAATATTTTATGTATCAGTAGGAATAATTTTTTCTGTGTTGATCTATTATATAACTTTTTTTTTTACAGCATTGGGAAAAAATGAACAAATCCCCTTTATACTTTCGGTTTGGTTGCCTATTTTGCTTCTTCTAATTTTATTACTTATTGGGATTGTTAAATTAAATGAAAAATAATTTTATTATAATCTTATTAACACTTATATTAAGCTTAAATATAAATAGTTATGTCAATTCTGAGGAGCTTATTTTTGAAAGTGATAAAATAGAATTAAGGGATAATGGAAATATCATTGAAGCGAAAGATGGGGTTGAAATACAAGGTGTCAATAATATCGTAATTCGTGCTGAAAACTCTTTATACGATAATTTAAGTTCTGAATTATTACTTAAAGACAAAGTTGTATTTTACGATAATGAAAAAGGCATTAAAATAACAAGTGATAAAGTTTTATATAAAAGAAAAGAACAAAAGATTATATCAAGTGGAAAAACACAAATACAACTAGCAGATGACTATAAGATTATTACTGAGAATATAGAGTATTTAAAAAAAGAAAACATTATTCAGTCTAAATCTAAAACTATCTTATTAGATAAGTTTAACAATCAGGTAAATGTAACTGACTTCAAATATTTAACAGATAAAAAATTATTTTATGGAAACAATATAAGTATGCTTGATGCAGATAAGAATAATTATTATTTTGAAAATACAATGATTAATTTAAACAATCACACACTCCTTGCAAAAGATGTGGAGATTAATTTTGCTAAAAATATTTTTGGAAATTCTAATAATGATCCTCGGCTAAAAGGTGCTTCACTTTCTGCAAACAATAATGCAACTGTTATTAAAAATGGGATTTTTACTTCTTGCAAAAAAAATGACGACTGTCCTCCGTGGAGTTTGCTGTCTTCGGAGATAAAACATGATAAAATAAAAAAAACTATTAACTATAAAAATGCATGGTTAAGATTATACGATAAACCTATTTTTTATTTCCCAAAATTTTTTCATCCTGATCCTTCGGTAAAAAGACAATCTGGGTTTTTAATGCCAAGTGTGATAAACTCTTCTACTAGTGGTAATTCTATAAAAATCCCTTATTTTTCTGCTAAATCTGAGAATACAGATTTTACAATAAACCCCCGGTTCTATTTCAATGGTGATTTAATGGTTCAAAATGAATTCAGGCAGGTAGAAAAAAACTACAAAAACATTATCGATTTTAGTTTAAAAAATATGAAAGACGGTAGTAAGTCACATTTATTTTCTAACTCAAAAATTAACCTTAATCTAAGTAATTTTGATTATTCAAATTTAGAAATTAATTTAGAAAAAACATCGAACGACACGTACTTAAAAACTGACAATATCACAACACAAAGAAATTTTAGTAAGAATATCATGAGTAGTTATTTAAATTTTGATATGTCTAAAGAAGATTTGGATATATTGGTTGAATTTAAAACCTACGAAGATTTATCTAAAACCAATAAGAGTGATAAATTTGAGTACATTTATCCTAATTTTATAATAAATAAAAATTTGACTACATCACTTAATTCCATAAGTAATTTAAATTACCAGATTTCTGGCTCTCAAAGAAAACATGAAACAAATAAAACAGAACAATTATTGATTAATGATTTAATATTTTCATCTAAATCATATCTTTCAAAATTTGGTTTTAAAAGTAATTACGATCTATCTTTTAAAAATACAAATAAAGATGGTAAAAATTCTCCTACCTATAAAGATGAACTATCATCAAATTTCTATTCTTTAATAAGTCTTAATTCTTCGATGCCACTAATCAAAAAAACTGATAACTATGAAAAAGAATTTATACCAAAATTATCTCTATTTTTAAGTCCAAATAAATCTGAAAATATAATAGGACTAGATAGAAAAATTAATAACACCAATGTATTTTCAAAAAATAGGCTTGGTTTAAATGAATCATTAGAAGGTGGCAAATCGTTCACCCTTGGTGCTGAATATAATATTAATAAAACTAATGGCTTAAATATATTACAAATTGATCTAGCTCAAATTTATAGAGAAAATAATGATAATAATTTACCAACTAATTCAACTATGAATGATAATGTATCTGACTTATTTGGCGATATTAAATTTAATGCTAATAAAAATTTAGATTTTGAGTACAATTTTTCACTGGGTAGTGATCTTGAAACTTTAAACTATAATATGATCAAATCAACTCTGTCTATAAATAATTTTGTAACTTCTTTTGAGTTTTTAGAGGAAAATAATGAAGTAGGTAGTGCAAGCTATCTTTTAAATGAGACCAGTCTAGCTTTAAATAATAATAGTAAAATATTATTTCGGGAAAGAAGAAACAAAGAAACTGACGTTAAAGAATTTTACAATATAATGTACCAATATGAAAATGATTGCTTGGTGGCTGCCCTAGAATATAATAGGGATTACTACTCAGATAGAGATCTAAAACCGAGTGAAGAATTGTTTTTTTCTCTTACAATAGTTCCCTTGAGCTCATTTAATACTCCTAATTTATCAGAATAATGCTTAAAAAAATTTCTATATTAATAGCTATGATGAATTTTTTATTAAATAATGCTATTGCAGAAAGTAAATATGAAATTGTTATTAATGTTGGCAACGAAATTATTACTAATTTTGATATTCAAAAAGAAACAAGGTATTTATTGGCTCTAAATCCATCATTGAATAATTTATCAATAAAACAAATAAAAGAAATATCAAAGAACTCTTTAATTAGGGAAAAAATTAAAGAAAATGAATTAATAAAATATTATAAAATAAATTATGAGAATCCTGAACTAGCAAAATTTACCATGGGCATTTACAGCAAGCTCAACATTAGAAACGAGAGCGAATTTAAGTCTTATTTATCAGAATTTGATTTAGACATAAAAGAAGTAATTAAAAAAATAGCAATAGAAAGAACTTGGAACAGGCTAATAGTTGAAAAATTTAATAATTTGATAAGTGTAGATGAATTAAAAATAAAAGAAGGGCTTGAAAATAATCAAGACAAATTACAAACTCAAACTAGCTTTTTAATATCCGAAATCTTATTTCAATCAAACAATGATGGGGACTATCAAAAAATTTATAATAATATCATTAAAACAATAGAAGAAAGCTCTTTTAAATCAGCAGCATCCATTTACAGTATATCAGATTCATCGACAAATGGTGGAGAAATTGGATGGGTAAATAAAAATGAAATTTCTAATTCAATTTATGATGCGTTAAGTAAATTAGATGTTGGTGAATTTACAAAGCCGATAAAAATTGTTTCTGGGTTTTTAATAATTTATTTAAACGATTTAAAACAAAAGGAGCAAGAAATTAATCTAGAAGAAGAACTTAAAAAAATTATAGTGGCAGAAAAAAATAGACAACTAAATGAATATTCAATAATTTATTTCAAAAAAATTGAAAAGCAGATTTTAATAAATGAAAAATAAAGCTATTCTAATAGTTGGCGGTGAGCCTAACAGTGTATTTTTAGAAATTTTTTTTAAAGCTTTGAAAAAAAATAGTTTTAAAAAACCCATCATATTAATTGTTTCAAAAGACTTGCTCACAAAACAAATGAAGCAATTAAGATTTAATTTTAAAATCAACTTGCTTAATAAAAAAAATATTCCATTTAGAATGCTAAATAATAAAGAAATAAACATAATAAATATTAATTATGAATTTAAAAAAAACTTTGATAAAATTTCTGAAAACTCAAATATGTATATTGAGAATTGTTTTAATACTGCTTTAACTCTTTTAAAAACAAATAAATTTACAGGATTAATTAATGGACCGATATCAAAAAAAACTTTCTTAAAAGAAAAATTTTTTGGGATGACAGAATACTTTGCTAGTAAAACTTCTAAAAAAGACAAATTCGCTATGTTAATTTATAATAAAAAATTATCCGTGAGTCCACTTACCACGCACATACCTTTAAAAGATATTTACAAATCAATAACCAAAAATAAGATAATTAATCTTGTAATTTTAATTAATAAATTTTATAAAAAAAAGTTAAAAAAAATTCCTAAAATTGCAATTACAGGACTTAACCCACACTGTGAAAGCAACTACAAAACTAGTGAGGAAGAAAAAATAATCAAACCTGCTATTAAATCTCTAATTAAAAAAAAATTTAATGTAAATGGTCCATTTCCAGCTGATACAATTTTTTTACAAAAAGTTTCAAAAAAATATGATGTTATAATAGGCATGTACCACGACCAGGTGTTAACACCAATGAAAGCATTATTTGGTTTTGATGCTATAAATATTACTCTTGGGTTGCCATTTATTAGAATCTCACCAGATCATGGTCCAAATGAAAAAATGCTTGGTCAAAATAAATCTAATCCACAAAGTTTAATTCAAGCAATTAAATTTTTGGATAAAAAGTGAATATTAAACCTAAAAAAAGTCTTGGTCAAAATTTTCTAATAGATAGAGATGTTCTTGAAAAAATTGTTTCTATAGTAAATATTTCCAATAAAGAAATTTTAGAAATTGGCCCTGGTAGTGGAAATTTAACAAATTATATTTTAAAAAAGAATCCAAAAAAAGTTTTTGTTATTGAAAAAGATGATGAGTTAGCACTATTGTTAAAAGAAAAATTTGATAATGAAGTAAAAATAATTAATGATGATATCTTAAAAGTAGATGAAAATAAAATATCAGAACAAAAACTAACTGTATTTGGAAATCTCCCCTATAACATTTCGACTGAGATATTATCTAAATGGATTGTAAATATTAATAAAATATTTTGGTTTGAAAGTTTAGTTTTAATGTTTCAAAAAGAAGTTGCTGATAGAATTATTGCAGAATCTAACAGCTCAAAATATGGTCGTCTATCTATTTTAACTAATTGGAAATTAAATGTTAAAAAAATAATAGACATAAAACCACAAAGTTTTTCACCTAGGCCAAAAATAGATAGCTCTTTACTACTATTTACCCCTAAGGAAAATTTTTTTGAATTAAAAAATGCTAAAAATCTTGAAATGATTACTAGAGTTTTTTTTAGTCAAAGAAGAAAAATGTTAAAAAAGCCTTTTAATAAAATATTTTTGAATTCTAAAAATGTAGCTGAAAAATTTAATATTGATCTTAATCTTAGGCCACAAAATCTAGAACCTGAAATGTACTTCAGCCTTACAAAAGAATACGAAAATCTAAGTGGTTAATTTATCCACGTGCTTTCTAATATACTCTCTATCGTAATCTTTTGAACCATTGTTAATTTCAGCATCAATTAAGTTACTAATTTTAGAGTAACACTCTTCAAGATCGTCATTTATTATTACATAATCATAATTAATCCAGTGCAGTACATCTCTACTAAATTCTTCCATTCTCTCGTCTACAATTAACTTATCCTTCATGTCCCTATTAGATAATCTTTCGAATAAAACTTCTTTACTAGGTGGTAGAATAAAAAAAGTAATTAATTTATAATTTAACTTTTTGTTTTTAATTTGATCGGCTCCCTGCCAATCAATGTCAAATATGACATTCTCACTTTTTTCTAATCTTTCAATAACAGGAGTTCTTGTGGTTCCATAAAGATGATTAAATACTTTTGCATATTCTAAGAATTCTTCATTTTTAATTAAATTCTGAAATTTTTCTTGATTTACAAAATAGTAATCTTTATCTGCAATTTCACTTGGTCTTGATTTTCTAGTAGTGTGAGATATGGATATGTGGAAGTCTTTATTTTTTGATAGAAGTTTTACTAGTGTGGTTTTACCTGCCCCAGATGGGGATGATAAAATTACCATTATCCCATCTTTTTTTTTGGACATTTAAATTTTTAGTTAGCTTTGCCTTCGATAAATTTAACTGCATCACCGACAGTTAGAATTTTTTCAGCTTCACTATCTGAAATTTCTGAACCAAATTCCTCTTCGAAAGCCATTACTAACTCAACTGTGTCTAGGCTATCTGCACCAAGATCGTCTATAAAACTTGAATCATCTTGTACTTTAGCTTCATCTATACCCAGATGGTCTGCTACAATTTTTTTAACTTTGCTTGAAATATCTTCTGACATAATGTTTCCTTTTTTTATATTTCGTTAATAGTTTAAAAAGGAATTTTGTCAACCCAAATACATGCCTCCATTAACATGTATAGTTTCTCCATTTATGTAGTCAGATTGGTCTGAGCTTAAGAATACTACTGCATTTGCAATATCTTCTGGCTTACCCAGTTTATTAGATGGAATTTTAGCAATTATAGCTTCTTTGTGCTTTTCATCTATTTTGTCTGTCATTGCAGTACTTATAAATCCAGGTGATACACAATTTACATTAATACTTTTTTTAGCATACTCAATTGCTAAACTTTTTGACATCGCAACAATTCCAGCCTTGGACGCCGTATAATTTGCTTGTCCTATGTTTCCAGTGTGACCCACTACAGAAGTAATATTTACA
>Ga0308004_10000166_pt1 | contig 32371 bp, 33 predicted proteins | sample Neamet38_FD_203156 | JGI IMG/M metagenome (GOLD analysis project Ga0308004, IMG submission 203156) | Marine microbial communities from water near the shore, Antarctic Ocean - #38 | ecosystem: Environmental > Aquatic > Marine > Unclassified | place: Southern Ocean | collected 2014-06-06 | reverse complement strand
TATTATTATATTTGAAGATGGTTTAAATATAATATTATAATTATAGTAATTAGACAAACTGTGTATTCATCCCGTGTGTAAGACAAGACCAGTGTTCAATATTATTGGAGAGAAGAAAGCGTTGTATTGCTCAGAACACAAAAAAAATGGAATGGTTAATGTGAAAAGTCCGAGATGTATTCATCCAGAGTGTAAGAAAGGACAATTGTTCAACACAATTGGAGAGAATAAAGCTTTGTATTGCTCTGAACACAAAAAAAACGGAATGGTTGATGTGATAAATAAAACATGTATTCATCCCGAGTGTAAGAAACAACCATCATGCAACACAATTGGAGAGAAGAAAGGTTTGTATTGCTCTGAACACAAAAAAAACGGAATGGTTGATGTGAAACATCCGAGATGTATCCATTCCAAGTGTAAGACAAGACCAAACTTCAACATAATTGGAGAGAATAAAGCGTTGTATTGCTCTGAACACAAAAAAAACGGAATGGTTGATGTGATAAAACCGAGATGTATTCATCCAGGGTGTAAGAAAGGAAAATTGTTCAACACAATTGGAGAGAAAAAGGCTTTGTATTGCTCGGAACACAAAAAAAACGGAATGGTTGATGTGATACATCCGAGGTGTATTCACCCAGAATGTAAGACAAGACCATCATGCAACACAATTGGAGAGAAGAACGCTTTGTATTGCTCTGAACACAAAAAAAACGGAATGGTTGATGTGTCAAAAACGAAATGTATTCATCCCGAATGTAAGAAAATACCATCATTCAACACAATTGGAGAGAAAAAGGCTTTGTATTGCTCTGAACACAAAAAAAACGGAATGGTTGATGTGATAAAACCGAGATGTATTCATCCAGGGTGTAAGAAAGGAAAATTGTTCAACACAATTGGAGAGAAAAAGGCTTTGTATTGCTCTGAACACAAAAAAAACGGAATGGTTGATGTGATGCACCCAATGTGTAAAACCCATTTATGTTCAACGCGCGTTCAAGAAAAATACCAAGGATATTGTCTACGATGTTATATGTATACATTCCCCGACCAACCAGTAAGTAGAAACTATAAAACAAAGGAGTTTTCGGTCGTAGATTTTATAAAGGCTAAACATCCCGATTTAACCTGGGTTTCAGACAAAACGGTTAAAGACGGATGTTCCAAAAAAAGACCAGATTTACTGTTGGATTTGGGAGAACAAATTATTATGTTGGAAGTGGATGAAAATAAACATAACAATTATGATTGTAGTTGTGAAAATAAACGTATGATGGAATTGTCACAAGATGTGGGGCATAGACCAATCATATTGATTAGGTTCAATCCCGATGCATATAAGCAAAATGGAACAAAAATATCATCATGTTGGGGTCTTAATAAGAATCATATTTGCGTTGTAAAAGAAGAAAAGGTTGACGAATGGACAAAGCGGTTATATGCATTACAATTGCAAATCGAATATTGGATACATCCTGAACACACAACAGATAAAACAATCGAAATAATCCAACTGTTTTATGATGAATAGTGTATTGGTATTCCGAATTAGAAATACAAAATAATATAAATATTTTGTATTTTGAGTGCGATTAGCGAATATATTTGCCGCATTTGGTGAATGAATCGACGACATATATAACGAAAATACCTAAGAAACCATAAAGAATGAATTCTTCGGTAATGTTCTCCGTTTTTTCATGTTGTTGTTCTTCTAAAAGTCTGATCATATAGTTGATTTTTTCCAGCAATTTATCATTACCCATTGCACCGTGTGTAGCCGTAGGCATACTTCCCATAGTTTCGGGTTTGGCGTATGCGCCATTATAATTACTAAATGCTTTACCATGTTGATTGGGATTATATTTAACATTATTGTTTTCAATGGACGGAAAATCGGTTTTAATATGACTGGTAGGGTTAGCCATAGGTTCAAAATTGGCTAAATTATCATCATCATTGTCCTCGGTCGTCATTTTATTGATAAGGTTCATGACATGATTATTGCGCACTTCTCCTTCTTTATGCGCGTTTTTAAAAGTTTCGGAGATATTCGCAAAGTTTTCCTGGGTTGTTTCTTCAAGCGACTCTTCTTTATTTAAAGAAGGTTTTTTGAGAGAAGGTTGTCTTTTCTTTTTATCGTTAGTTGTTTTCCATACTGATGCGGTTGTTAATAAAGACATTGGTTATAAATTATTTATATTTTAATATATTAACTGATGGTATATTAATTTTTAATGTATACGACAAATATCTAGAAAATATGTATAACAAGTATAAATGAAAATTATTGTAGAATTTATCCCCGTAGTCATATTAGTATTATTATTCATGTGTTTTTCTAAAACATTGATCACGCTGTCTCAAACAATTTTAGGAAAACTGTTTTCGGTAATACTGATAATATTTTACACCAGGTTCGATAAGTACATTGGACTATTAATATGCTCAATCGTTATTTTATACTATCAGAAAATCGATACACTCACTGAAAATATGGAAATGTCGGACGGCATTGACCAGGCAGAAACAGATGACTCCCAAGAGCGCCTAGACCAAAAGAATGCGCTTAAATTTGAAAAATCCAAGGAAGACAACAAACAAGAAATCGCTATCGGGCAAATGGAAATAGAAAAATTAAAACTGGAAAATGACAAGGAACGTTCTTTACTGGACGCAAAGCGTCTAGCAACACAGGACCGTTGTGAACGCGCCGAACTCATGAGCAAGGATAAAAACGCAACAAAGGAGATGTTAAAAAAAGCGAATGATATACGTTTCAAATGTATGGACGACGACAGTGATAAAAAACGCGAGAAATTCACGGTCCAGAAGTTGAATTCCAAACTGGGTGTAGAAACATTGTTAATGCCCAAGAACACAAGAAATATGTAATTATAAAGTATAATGAAGGTTTTAGATAAAAAAATAAAGAAAACATGGTTAACGTTAATCGATGATCAGGTACATGTAATGAATAATAGTAAGATTTTCGCAGGTATAATGATAATCATTTTAAATATAGCGTCGCGTTTCGTAAATATTAAGTTAAGTCGTTCAGTCGAATCGTATTTAAAACATACATTCAGTAAACAGATCCTTGTATTTGCGATTGCGTGGATGGGTTCACGAGATATTTATATTGCGCTAGCAATCGCCACCACATTTATAATACTGACCGAATTTATATTTAATGAAGAAAGTCGTTTTTGTTGTTTAAGCGAGTCGTTCCAGAACTACCATTTGGATTTAGATAAAGATGGCGACGGAGTAATCAGTAAAGAGGAAATCGAACAGGCGCAAAAAATCCTCGGGAAAATAGCAAAACAGAAATAATAAATTAGAAATAAGATGTGTTTAAACTGTATACACCTTATTTAAAAAATGTCAGTTTATACGGTCAATGAATTAGTAATAAACCTGGATCATAATATTCCAGGTAATGATAGCACAAGTGTAATGAAGTTCACCAAAGATAATTTATTTCATCCCGAAATGGAAAATGTAACTAAAAAACTCAACACATATCCATATTTTACGTCGGATGTCGAATATCCACTCATTTTACGCAATTTAGATTATGCATCCCGCGTTGAATTCCTGTTTAATAAAACCGAATTTATTAAAACCCTGCGCATAAATGCAATTAAAAAGTCAAAGGATTTGGATTTAGAAACAAGAAAAAACAACGAAACCAATAATGTATTGTTTATGATCGAATTATTGTTCCCCACACGATTCCCGACATATAATGACATAACCGATTCATATACTAAATATATTGAAGAAAGTAATGGTATTTCAGGAATACAAATGCGACTATTGACCGATTATTTCAAAACTAAATATTATTCATATGTGAATATTGGTGGCGAAACATATACCACACGGCGTATGATTTGGTTAAATGATATTCTAAACCACAATGGATATTATGAACTGCGCGATAAATACGAAAAATTCATCAATTGGCGCAAACAAGAACTAGAACAAGTTAATTCCGAAATGACGCGCATATTAAAGGACCTAATGAATGATGTATACAATTTATTTGTACATATTAATAAACAGTTTCCCGTTATTGAAGAAGGCGAAAATGGTAATCGGGAAACATACCGATATTTACATTTACTATTGAATATATTATTTTTAAAAGACGGAGACAATTATAATACGAATTATGATTCAGTTGATAAGCGTAGTTCAATAAGTAGTTTTTTGACCGAAAAACTGTCGGATTTGAAGAAGAAATATATTGACAAACAAATCGGGTTTTGGAAAACGGAGAATGTTAATACAGGGTTTAAGAATAATGACCATTACAGTGCATCACACAACATAGCCCCTTCAACTGAGCCCAAAAACGGTATAACATACAAACAAGAACATAATTCTATCCAAAAATTTGTAGCACAATTTCATTCTACTGAAATCTCTGAAATCAAAAACCAATTTAATGTTGAGACAATGCACAAACTATTTGTAAATAATAATAACTCCGCAAATAAAAAGAAACACGTAAATATTAATGGAGGGAATTATTTATCTAATTATTATAAGCAACAATGTTTTATAAAAATAGATAAACGAACATATGAGGTGAATCAGGAATTGTTTTATAAACATCTGAAAACATCTACGCCGACAGAATATAAAGAATTGTATGATTTATTATCCGCACTGTCCACTACCAATAAAAGTCGTATTCGTTCGGGTAACTATAAATTACAAGAACTTATTAAAGCTATAACTATACGCGATACTGTTGTCGATACGGACGAAGATGCAGACAAAGATGTAGACAAATTTGAAGTTCTTAATAAACGTACGGATGTTAAAGTGATCGAGTTTTTTGAGTTTATGGATTTTATTTACAAAACATACATAAAGGGTGAGGATACGTCATTTAGTCCAGAACAGATTGACACATTCAAACAATATATGAATGTCGGTATAACCACGAACGAAACTGTTTCGCCCAAACAATATGAAATATATTTGATGAGTGATTTTTTCAAGGGAGAGATTAATGATACAAATAAAGATAAATTACTATGTAACTATACGGATAGTCGTTTGGGTGAATTATTCGAAGAAATAACGATTGGTAATGTATCGGGCATTACGATTGAACCATGGAATGCTAAAAAAAATCGTGTCCAGTTAATGGACATAAAAGACGCAGAAAAAGAACTTTTAAATCATATTTCATTTTCATCAGATACGAATGAAGCTGCGCCATATACTGATTTAGGTGCAACAAATTCGGATGCCTATTATGCACCAAACCCACCCAAGCCCAAACAACAAAACAATATTGAGATTGAACGATTATTCGCCAATGCAGGAATAAACGTGTTGATTGAAAAAATGGGAGGAGAATATGCGTCCGAACTAAGTAGTACTATACATGAATTTACTGATCATTATACCGACGACGAAATGGTTAAAATTAATAATAAGAACTCGCATCAAAGTGTGAATATTGTGAGGAAACTTGACAATACAATTAGTGAAGTCCAAGCAGGAAAAAGAGAGATCGAATACGCACAAAAAGATAATGTTGACCCGTCATTGAAAAGAATATTAGAAACATCATTGGTTATTTTTGATAAGATAATCAAAATTTTTAAAGAATTAGTCAGTATTGAAAATAAAAAAACTTCCGAACGAAAAGGGGGCAAATACACAAAGAATAAGAAGAAGAAATTTAGCTCAACACGAAAGAACAAAACCAAGAGGAAACAAATGCGTAATAAATCGAAAAAATTGATTAAATAAATGAAAATAATTCAACTCATTAAACATATAAACAGGAGGGAAACAACATATTTAATTATTGCATCATGGAACATACCATGCGCCATTTGAACGTATTGGAAGCATTGGGTACACCGAATGTTGGTGAATATATTGAAAGCGAAGAACTCGTTACCAAGCTATCCCACTCAATTCTGAACAAAACATTTGCGTACAAGGACACCGACGATATAAATTCGACATATGGCGTGTTGATTGAACAGATAAATGAAAAAAAATTAAATTTACAAGATATAATTGTAAATTTATTATATTACCATGACCACGAGAAAGACGACGAACAATACGGGTCGTCTTTACGCGCATTTGATTTATGTTTTGGCGAATATACAGATTTGGTAAGATTATACGATGAATATAATCAGTTATTCGACACCATCCGCCTTTTCAATTTATTAAAATAGTTTTAGTTTTCCGTTCTTAAATTCTCCAATCACATCTCCCAACTCATCGTCGTCTAGTGCTTCATAAACCTCTCCGTTTTTTTCGTCGTTTGTGTAGTATAGCTTTCCATCCACTTCGACCCCGAATACTTCTTCGCCTTCCTCTTCTTCGCCTTCCTCCTCTTCGACTTCCTCTTCTTCGACTTCCACCTCTTCGACTTCCTCTTCTTCGACTTCCACCTCTTCGACTTCCACTTCCATTTCTACGGATTCGACTTCCTCTTCCTCTTCATCTTCCTCTTCTACGGATTCTTCTTCCTCACCTTCCACTTCCATTTCTACGGATTCGACTTCCTCATCTTCCATTTCTACGGATTCGACTTCCACTTCCACTTCCACTTCCACTTCCATTTCTGCGACTTCTTCGTTTCCGCAATGTGTTTTGCAACACAGTTGACGCGAGTTATCTGAACCCATATCCGTTTTACAAATTGTGCATGCGTTTTTATGTTCATCTTGATGTTCCTCACTCACAGCGGCGGTCGAGGATTCGTCGTCGAAGTCATCGCTACGCCCATTTCCACAGCAGTCGTCACTGCCTTGATGAAGTTTGTCCGCACAGGTTAGACACGTTGGTAGACAAGAATAACAGACCCATGCTTCGGTTTTGCCATAATCGCCACCCGAACCTTCACAATATTCGCAAATATTGCTTCTGTCGCATAGGAGACAACAATTCAATGGCGCAACAGTCATACATTTCTTGCATTTAAATTCATCATCAGATTCATCGTCATCGGTATCAGCATCAGCACAGACGCAACTGTCGCCGTCGTCTGGGAATTCGCGTTTTACGACAACTTTGCGCGTGTTACTCTCATTCTCGCTTTTAATAACGTGCAAATCATTCGTTAAATTAATAATATTATCGGAAGTGGATAGAAGAATGCGCGAATCGTCATTGTTTACACGATCGTCGTGCGTTAGATCAATCATATCTTTTCGGTAATCGATGTTACGCTCAGCAATACCAGGATAATCGTGCAAAATACTGAGGATCGCGTTGTATTTGCGTTTCCATTCATTTTTTTCTTTTTTTAGGTTTTTGGATTTGCGCTTAATTTCCTTAATATAAGGGTGTTCCTTCAACATAGATTTGAATAGGGGGTCAATGTTCATCATACTTTGTAGCTTTTAATACTATGTAGTAATATAAATATAATACAATCAATTTTTATGCTATTATCGTTTATAGTTTTATCCAATTATATGGGAACATATTTGTCACATCCTTATCGCACAATTTCGGACCGAACCAAATTTCGGGATAACATACATTTTTATGTTTATTCTGGTTAAGATAAGCCCCCCACCAACTGAATGAACTATTCGCAATTATATTATGGTCACATGCACTCATTAATAGCATTTGTTGCCAATCTGGTATTTGATCATCTACTTTCACAAAGTCTATGTGATGATGTAACGATTGTAGTTCATTTATCATCTGTCCAACAATATGATTATCTTGTTCTTCGCAAAAATATAAAATCCGACTGATGTGTTTAATTGCATTCACCTCTTCAATCGCTTTTTTATAATACTCGATTTTCATAAGAGGATAACACTCTTGTATTTGTTTATAATCTCCTAATCGAAAATGCATTGAGCAAATATCATTATTGTTATTTGCAAAATAGTGTATGTATTTTGTTTTAATGTCATGTTGCTGTTCATTTAAACGCAATATGGAGGTAAATTGGTCCATATATTTATCAAAATAAAGATGACTTTGAAAATAACCAAATAATAATAAATTGGAGGTATCGGATTTGGGAATTTTATTATACGCATGTTCGGGTTCTTTGTATAGCGGAAACTGCGACAATTGAGTATTTGTTAAGCCATGTGTATTGGTTTTTGTGGTGAAAATCGTGAAATTGTGTAATAGATTGTCCCAATACGTACATCGCGAAATTCCGTAACTAATTTTATGACTATACGGAAATACGACTTTACATCTGTGCTCTAATCCATATGCCAATGTGGCGAATATTTGGAATAGTTGATTACCCAGACCACCCATTAAATTACATGTCACTACCATGTAGTGTATATATTATATATTATATATTTGATATTATTTCTATATCAAAATAGAAATAATGAAATTTCCGATTGTCGCACAGATTATACCGTTGGTAATTTCCATTTCCTTTCCAAAGGTTTAATTATTAATGTTAAAATGTTCGTCAATTAACGACTTCTTTGACGGTCCTGTTTTCTTTTCGCTTGCTTTTTTCACTTTATATTTCCCCGCATTTTTGTTTTCCGACGTAGTATTATACAAATCATTCACAAAACAATCCGTATCTTCGTGTAACTCGGGCAATAGTCGTGTCATTGGTTTATCAATGACCAATAACAAATGCTGAGAACCCAATAACTTTCTATATTCTTGGATCGTCATATTGCCGTAATATTTGTCTAGTAGATAATGCGGGTCTGGTGCGGGCTTAATATTCTTTGTATAATTGTACACTTTACTATAAATACTGTTCAACAATTGATAGCGTTCAAATTTCAATGCGTCGTCAATATTCTCTTTAAAAAGATGTGCCGCTGCACATTCGGGTCGACAAAATGATCCGTAACCAATGATTTCATCGTCTGCAATTTCTTTGGGAATAACACACAGGGGCGTATCATACTCATATGTGCACCAAAAACAAGCACTTTTTGCATTAGGTAATACGTTATTGTATAGTTTAATTTTCAATAACTTTAATTTCTCGTCCATTTCCTTTTCATTCACAACAAGTTCTTCATCTTTATGTGTACTGATATTACATCTGGAACAAATCACTTCGTGATTTGCATACGCATCATCCTTCGTAATCTCATTGTTAATAAAACTGTAATTCGAATCATTATCCAATGTTTTAATTTGTGTCGGCACAACGGGATCGTAATTGACCGCCAAAATACTATCCTGTTTAATATCAGAAAGTGAACATTTCAAATGCAGGATTATATTATTCATTACCACATGTGTGGTATTTTTATCTTCGATTTTACTAATGATTTTCCCACCCTTTGGTTTGCGTCCACGCTTTTTGGGCGCGGGTGGCGGATCATCGTTGACGGGGACAATTTGTTCTTTTTTTTTCCTTCCGCGCTTTTTCGGTCCTTCAATTTTGGGTACTTCGGCGGGTAGTGTTGTAATTGGCGATTCTTCTATTTTCGATTCCATTATATACACTATTATAAATATATTTTAAGTAAGTTAAAAAATATGTTTTAATTGTATATATAATATGAAATTGATCGATGCCGCAAAACTAACGAAACAGAATATAGACATTATTTTTAAATGGACTAAAATATTTTTAACAAACAGTAATGATACCTCGCTAGATGGAGTGACATTATGTAATTATTATTTCCAATCAAAAAATAGTAGAGTATTCTCTTTCGAAACGGCCATGAAAAAATTAGGTGGAAAAGTTGTAGCATTTAAACAATTCAGAAAGGGAACTAATGCAGACCATATTGATACGTTGACATCAATCGAACAACGTGCCAAAATCATGGTATTATATGATTCGGAGAAAACGTTTTTAAGTAATTATGCAGTGGGCTGCAATAAAACGTTGATAAATGGCGGCAGTCGCAATGATGAACATCCAGTCCAAATATTATTAGATGTGTATATGATTCAAAAATACTTTAATATCGAAACAGACCCAATTAAAATACTGATTGTCGGCGACATTACTAACAACATACCAATTCAATCCCTTGTGAAAACATTAAGTCAATATAATAAAATTGTTATTGAATATTTCCTATACAATGATGAAAATACAGAAAATCGTGTACAGAATTATGATACTATACAGAATTATGATGTTGTATATATGACACACATTCAGCCCAGTGACCATGATTTCGATATGACAAAATATAAGTTGACAAATGAAGTCGTAAGTAAAATGAAAGATACTACGATAATATTGCACGAATTGACGACGAATGACCAACCATATATGACATGTGACCCATCATCGTCATACAAAAAAAACGATCGACATCAATGTAAATACAATGAACAGTTGGAACATTTGGTGTATATTCAAATGGCTGTATTATATTGTTTACATTTTAAGCAGTTAGATAGCAGTTTCTACACACTGGGATATAATTATCGTGACCAATTACGATCTGAGATTCACTCCTGGTAATTCGCATCGAGAATAGCGCTTTCGTTCCATTCTTGCAACGCATACACAATGATTGCAACTTTACAATATTATCACAATACGGAATCAGCTCCATCATATTCCCGAATTTCTGTCGTTTAAAATCACTGTCCAGTCCACATACGTACACCGTTTTTTTGTGGACTTCTACCATGTCCATAACAGTTTCATATATGTCTTTGAAAAACTGACCTTCGTTGATTAAAATGATATTGCATCCATGGATATAATGGTCTGTATTTGCCCATATCTCGGTTAATTCATAACACTGAATGCAGTCGATTTTAGAACCATCATGTGTGCATAACTGAGTCTCACTGTATCGGGTGTCCTCTTTGTAGTTAATCACACATATATTATGATCCAACAATTTGTGCTGCTTATACTTGCTAATAAGTGTGGTGGTCTTGCCAGAAAACATTGGACCAAAGATGAGTTCTAAATATCCGTCGTTCATGTTATGGATATTTTTATTCATAAAAATAAATATATATAAACAGTTATTTTTATTTTATATTAGAATGGAAAATACAATTCCGTGGGTAGAAAAGTATCGTCCGAATAGTTTTGATAATATTGTGTTGGGAGAAATAAATCAATCAATTTTTAATAACATATTAGAAAAGAATTATTTCCCCAATATGCTGTTTTACGGTCCTCCTGGTACAGGCAAGACAACTTCCATTATAAATTTGATTGATAGTTATTACAAGAACAATAATGTTAAAAACTACAAATCATCCATTATTCATTTGAATGCATCCGACGAGCGAGGAATCGACACAATCCGAAATCAAATCTTACAATTCGTATATTCCAATGGATTATATATTAATAATTTGAAATTTGTAATATTGGATGAAGTTGATTATATGACAAAGAATGCACAACAAGCATTGAAATATTTACTTCAAGATAATTTCACAAATGTTCGCTTTTGTTTAATTTGTAATTATATTAGTAAAATTGACGAATCACTAAAAAATGAATTTATTTGTATACGGTTTAACCAATTGCCACGAGAAAAAATATACACGTTTTTGAAAAATATTGCATCGAAAGAAGGAATCGAAATCAATGACGAAACAATATATAAAATATTATCGAAATTTAACTCGGATATTCGTTCAATGATTAATTATTTGCAATTAAACCAGAACACAGATCTGGAAAATATGAATATACTACAAAAAACGATTTATGACGAAATGAACCAGTTTTTCATTTTGAATAAAGATTACAATACCAATATTGACTATCTGCATAATATAAGCATAACCTACAATACGAATAAAATCGAAATTATCAAGGGCTATATGAATTATCTGATTGAATATCAACATCAATATATTAAACCCGAACTATTGAACAATGTCGAAACACTCATTCACAATAATTCATCCGTCGAACATTGTCTCATGTATTTTAATTTTAACATACTCAACTTCATTGTATGAAAATTGAATTAAACAAACCTATTTTTATAAATTATATTAAAATGAACTCAATTGACGACGAATGGTTGGAATTTTTACAAAACCCAGACAAACCCCTAGCAGTAAAGGAAGATGACCCCGACATTATGGACGAAAGCAAAGTCGAACCCGAATGTAATAGTTTGAATATTTCGACGAATACCAAGGTCCTCTATTTAAATCAAGAAATCGATATTTATAATGTGTACTGGAAATTGGACGTTATTCCATATTTAGTTCACCAGGAAGGCATTATTAAAAAACAAATCAAAATTGTGAATCACTCCGAAGAAGAATATATTGAATATGCAAAGCATTTGGAAAATATTCCTTATTATACCGAAGTCATTATAAAACAAGTCAATAACCCCAATGCACGGAAAGTCAAATACAAAGACGAACGCAAATTAACGGTTGGTTTGTCGAAAAAAGACATTATTACTTCACGCATTAAAGTTAAGAACGCATTTTATAATTGCTTTGCACTAACCGTCCGTATTTTTAAAGACTACTATCGCGAGATGCATGTAAAGGTATTCAATACGGGTAAGATTGAATTGCCTGGCATTTTGAATGACGAACTCCTCGAAGAGGTGAAAAAACGTATTGTATTGTTCATACAGCCGCATTTACCCGCACCAATCGAATTTCTACAAAAAGGTGACAATACTGTGCTTATCAACTCGAACTTCAATTGTAATTTCTACATTAAACGCGAAGGACTCCATAATATTTTGAAGGGAGAGAAATATAATATCGAAACATCATATGATCCATGTAGTTATCCTGGTGTCAAATGCAAATATTATTACAATATGAGTTTACCTATGGATAAACAAACGGGAACAGTTTCGCGCGAAGACCGAAATATGACGATCACTGAACTGAATATTAATAAAAAATACACCGAAGTTTCATTTATGATTTTCAGAACAGGCAGTTGTTTAATTGTCGGGAACTGTACCGAAGAAATTTTACGCTGTGTATATGCGTTTATCACGGAGATGTTGATTAATGAATACGCTAATATTTATAGTCAGTTTATACCGCTGGTTGTCAAAGAACCGAAGCGGATTTCCAAAAAAAAGAAATATCTTGTTGATTACGATTATTATAATGATACAATCCGCAGCAATGTCGTCAAATAAACAATCGATTTTTCACTATACATATCCAGAATACTATACGTGTATACTATTTTCCGTCATAATGTGTAAAAAATATGAATATATAACATAAATTAAATATTTAATATAAAAGTTGATTTAAAGATGATTTTTTTATATATAGTATAAAAAGATCCTCAATGAGTAGTTTTACCGGAGGACAAACTGATGGCGTAGAATATAAAATTCCCGATGCGAATACATTACAAAATGCTATACGTTTATCCATCGTAGAGGATAAACCCATTAACATGGACTATTGGCTCGAATCAATAGAGAAAGAAGTGCTAATTGGCGTTCGCGAAGAAGGTGAAAAACTCCTAGTGAAAAACAAAGAGGAGTATACCAGTCCCATTTCTAAAATTTACAAGGTGAGTAATGAATATATTATCATTACCGAAAATTCCATTTATATTGTCGATGTGAATATTCCCACCAAGCGTATCACCACCTAATTTATTATAATATATTTAACAATTTGCATATTATAATATCTCACCCAGCGCAGTTATTTGCGTTTCGTCCAATTGTTCGGGAAAAATGACGTCATAGTCGATTATCATATTACCCACATTGTCTCCGCGTTTCATGCCCATATTCGGTATGATTTTTTTAAAATTCGGACTGATTATATCGCCACCCTTTAATGGATCATTACGCATTGTATAATTATTCCCCGATACATGATCGAAATCAAATTCAAACCCACACAACGCTTCTTTTAATGTCAATTTCTTTTTTAAATGCAAATCATCTTTGTTACGAACAAATTCTGTGCTATTATTTATATTAACGGTCAATACGAGGTCTCCTTTGGCGTCTTCATTGATTACATTACCTTGTTCTTTTAATGTAAACGTCTCGTCGTTATAAATACCAGGAGGAATGCTCACTGTTTGCTTCACATCTTCCTTTATTTTCTTTTCATTGATAATCGTCCATTTTTCATATTCCACTTCTACGTTCTTGCCATGAAAACCATCATATATCGGGATATCTATTATTATATGAATCGGTTCGGGCTTTTTAATCTTCGCAAATCTCTGAGACCGAGGCGACCCTTGACTGAACATATGCAGATTACCCGCCATGTTTCGAATATCGGGGAAACTGTCATCTAATTCGTCATCGACCCCACCCACGCCAAATAAATTCTGTGTAAAAATATTCAACGCTTCGTTAATATCCTGTTCTTGAAACATATTGTGTAAATGTGACATATTTATGCTTCCCATATTCATATTTCCCATATTCATATTTCCCATATTCATATTTCCCATGTGACCCATGCCCATGTTCAAAAATGGATTTTGCTGCATCATATCATATTCTTGTCGGGATTTACTATCGCCCAAAATTCCATATGCTTCGTTCAACTCCACCATTTTATCATTTGCACCAGGCTCACTGCAATGGTCGGGGTGAAATTTAAGGGACATTTTCCTGTATTGTTTTTTGATTTCTGGTTGGGTGGCTTTTGGGTCAACCTCCAATATCTTGTAATAGTCCTTGTCCATATAGTAAAAACCACATAAATTACTTCTATATTTCTAACTATTTAAAAAGTATTTTCTAGTTATAGTAATCGTATGGAAACTTTTATTCATAAATACAAACCTAAATATTTAAAGGATTTTTACTTGGACGAGGAGCTAGGTAGTTTATTGGAATTGTTATTTAAAATTAACAACATTAATATTTTGTTTATTGGCGATTCGAGTTCTGGGAAAACATGTTTATTGAATATATTGCTCCGCGAGTATTATGGATTAACGAAAAACCAACGATGTTCCAACGAGAACATTCTTTTCGTGAATAATCTCAAAGAACAAGGCATTCAGTATTTCCGAACAGAAATGAAAACGTTTTGTCAATCTAAATCAACCATCCAAGGAAAGAAGAAGTTCGTGGTGATTGACGACATTGATAACATCAATGATCAATGTCAACAAGTATTTCGCAATTATATTGATAAATACGGTAATAATATTAATTTCATTGCGTCGTGTGCGAATTCTCAGAAGGTCATTGAAAGTCTACAATCTAGGTTACATTTATTAAAATTAGCATCAATCAACAATAATAATTTGAAACAAATAATGAATAATATAAAAGATCGAGAACATATTGATATCGATGATCCGAGTATGGATTATCTAATGTCGATTACCAACAATTCAATACATCAAATTATAAATTATTTTGAAAAGATCAGCATTTTAAATAGGAAAGTGGATATAAGTGTGTGTAAACAAATATGTTCGAACATTTATTTGAAGGATTTCGAAAAGTATATAGAATTTATTCGGAATAAAGATATGATGTCCGCGATTCAATGTATCCAAGAAGTATACGACTATGGTTATTCCGTAATCGATATTCTGGACTATTTTTTCTTTTTTGTTAAAAAAACACACTTGCTTTCCGAAGACGAAAAATATAAAATCATCCCATTTTTGTGTAAATACATCACTATTTTCAACAACATACATGAAAATAAAATAGAGTTGACCCTACTTACGAATAATTTGGTCCAATTGTTATAATTTTATTAAAAATGATTTAAAAATACGCGAATACTTACTCCATATAGTACATTATGAACTACGCGAATTGTGACAGTGTCGTGAAAACCGTTATTGAATCATTCATCACACGTTCCAAGTTTGGTATGGAAAAATACAATACAGACCTTGACCGAACGGATTTAAATCTGAATGATTGGGTGCAGCACGCACAGGAGGAACACATGGATGCCATTTTATATTTAGAGAAAATCAAACAAATTGTGAGTGATAGTGACCAGATGGCTTCATTCGCACATTCCAGTAATCGAACATATTCTTTTCAAGAACTCGCAAATTACAACTATTCATACTTGAAATTTTCATTATCGTTGGGTATAACTATGTTTACCGATATTTTTGATTTTTGTGGATATAATACAACAAAAAACGACTAGTTGTTTAATAACATTTTAGACAGAATTAAAGTATAACAAATTATATATACTTTATTATATAATTTATCACCGATGCAGATTTTCAAAAAATCTATTCCAAATCTTGATTTTTTTACATATCTAGATTCCATCTGTTTGCGCACAGATAAATATTTTTTATTTGACCACAATGCTTATAAGAAACTCGTGTTTCAAGATAGTTATCGTGATTTTAAAGAATATTTAACAGAGTTTTATTTTCCTTCGAAAGTGTTTTACATTGAACGCGAACTGACGTATAATTCATTTACAAATACTTTACGCCAAATATGCAAAAACAATGGCATATCTTTTAACTCGGAGGTTAAATACATCAATTCAAAATATACTATCATTTATTATATTTACTTTGATTAAATTCAGTGTCGATGTAAAAATGTATAATACTATATTATAGTAACATGTTTGATAAAACATTTGTTAAGAATTATATTTTACCCATTTCGTTGGTTTTACTTGCGCAAATGTTTTCAAAACAAATTAAAGGATATTTAAAAACGACGGACGATGTATCAGATTACGAATTAGTCCGTGAATATTTATTGAATGATTTTCCACTATATGGCAAATCACGCCCCATTATATGGATTCATTCCGAATACGAAGTAAATTCGCGAAAATGGCAATCGTACCAAAGTAGAAATACTATGGAAATTAACCAACCCTATTTAATCGAATGTGTCCAATCTGTTATTAATATGTGCGGAAATGATTTTAATATATGTTTGATTGATGATGAAAGTTTCCATAAACTCATTCCTAACTGGAATATCGATATGAAAACATTTAGCGAACCGATAAAAAAACAATATCGATTATTGGCTTTATTGAAGCTTGTCCATATTTACGGCGGTGTCCAGATCCCCAATAATTTCTTGTGCACATCTAATTTGAGCTCCATGATACAACCCTATTTTGATTCGAACCGTCTTTTCGCAATCGAGAATTCAAACAGCGGTGTCGATTTAATGAGTTTCAAGAATCAACCTCGTTTTATGCCGTCCAGCGAATTCATTGGAAGCACCAAAGAAAATCCTGTCCTATTAAATGTTATTAATGACCTCGAAACAATATTTGAGAATGGACATTATACTCTCGAATACGAGTTTAAAGGAACTGTGTCATGTATGTTACATAAACTTAGTAATTCGAAATCAATGGACATTATTGATGGACGTTATATTGGTGTAAAAGATACCGATAACAAACCCATTCTATTAGACGATTTAATGGCGGAAAGTTATTTAAATATTGACGAGAAGGCATATGGTATTTTAATACCCAAATGTGAATTATTAAAGCGCACCAAATATCAATGGTTTGCCGTGGCGACCCCCGAGCAAATTTATGACGCAACGTGCATATTAACCAAATATTTTAAGATTTCCACAATCAATCATGCGGAAACGGGAAATACCGTGAAACCCATAGTTACAAGCATATAAATCTTCACGTGTATAAACACATAAAAAAAATATGAAATATATAATATTTTATATTTTACACCAGATAATTTGATTTTTCTCTTCAAAACCCAAGGTTGGTTGGCACAATTCCATGATCAACAGGAGCGGAATTATAACTTGACTGATTATTGGGAGACATTGTTGGTGCACGATTTAAATTAGGACGGGGGGTTGCAGCAGGGATAGATGGAATCCTATTCATAGGGGGAGCGGGAGCGTGTTTACCAACAAACCCAGGTGCGCTGGCGAGAGGACCTGTTGCGGGAGGAGTACTAGGAGTGCCACTTCCACCTCTCTTCTTTGTTCGTCGGGTCTTCTTCTTTCTGGCTATCTTGGCACGTGTAGCTCTCTTGGAACGGGTTGTTCGCGTAACTCTCTTGGAACGGGCAGACGTAGCACGCTTCACTCTTCTCGATCTAGTTCGTACGATATTGAACGACATATATTATATAGTATAACGAGAAAATAGCTAAATGTTTCCCACAGATATACACCTTAGAAGATTATTGAGTTGCATCCTCCATTTATTCCAATAAACGGAGACGATAAAAAATGGATTTATTCATTGATATGATATAATATAATTCGTTTCGACACGATTACTCCGCCAATATACAACCACTCTCAAAACTATATATAGTATCATCATGTGCCCAATTGTTGCGATACAATATATCCGAATTAAACCCTATATCATCATCTGTATCGTCGTCGCTATCATTTTCGACGGATTCTCGCTGAGAACAATATATCAATTTATTAATTTCGTCTAGTTCTGATTTAGTGTATGATTCTTTATCTTGTATTTCTTCATCTACATCACTTACCCAACCACCTTCATCAACAGACATTCCCACATAATCATTCAGTATAATCTGCGTTTTCGTTAAAATTTCTTCCTTTTGTTTGTCAGTAAGATAAATAATAAATTTACCCCACCACCATTGGTTTTCTACATGAAGAGTTACTTTTTTCCCCGTTGATATTTGGGTTGTCCAAATTTCGGTTTCGTATGTGGATTTTTTATGATCACATGTGATGCTATATTCTTTGGACTCAGTGGTCTCATCATGCTCATTCATTTCAACGATTTCGCTCATGTTTATAATTTTATTATACATCCATATTGTTCCCCCAGTCGATTCAATTTTTTTATACATTATGTGTCAATCGTGAAAAAATATATTGTTGTTTATGTGTGATGGATATTTATTCGTTCTTCGTAGCAATACGCACTGAACGACGAACATATGATGATGAAGATGTCTCGCTCGTATTTCTCTTATTCATCATGGCGTTATGGCAACGCTGACTCTTAACTCTCTTCTTCATGCTATTCAATGTATTCGCTGCCGCAGTCATATCCGCTTCGTGAGCACATTCGAATTCATAATTCTCCAATGCAATCCGCCCATCTTGCATTTGCTGAATTGTGGCGAGATATGTCCTCTCAATCGCAGCATGTTCAGCCGTCCATTGATCCATGTGATGAGGATGATATGTGTTCTTCACATAATACGAACTATGGTCAGACAATGTGCGTTTCATCGTGTTCCAGACGTTAATCTCTTCAATTGTTTTAAGTTCAAGCTTCACCATAATTACTAAATATGAAAGGCATACAGTATGAAATATGAATCAATTTTAATATATGAAAACAAATACGGATAGTATATCAGATGAACGAATTTCCAATTACAAACAGCAGCCTTCGCAGGAATAAATATTCGATTGCCGAATTGGAAAAATACATCGATAAACTTAACATGAAAACAATTGTGAATACTCAAAAATTGACAATCGATTTTTGCGTTAAATATATTTTGAATGAAGATTATGCACAATGTAATGAGGAAGTAGACCTCCTAACATTAGATTATGTCGAGCACAATCAACCCCATATAGATTGTGTCGAATTATCGAAAGCTTATTTTGATTTTTAAATATTTAATGTATGCGTAAATATTTAAATTGAATTCGTGTAAGAAAATCTATTTCTTGGAAGACTTGTTCTTGCGCGATTTCATCGTCTTTCTGCGTTTGCTACCTTTGATTTTGCGTGTACCGAATTTGCCAGATTTAGCCAAAGCATAACCGCTCTTGTTGAGGCGATTGTATTTCTTTTCGAAAACACTCTTGGCTTTGGAAACAATCTTTCCAGAGGATTTACTGTACATCAAATCAGCTTTGGTAAGTCCACTCTTTGTCTTGTATGCATTATCACGCATAACAGCAAGACGCGCATTCGCGGGGTCACCGTTGCTGTTTGTGGATTGCGCAATAAGGGTATCGTATGTCTTACCATTAATATGGTACTTGCCGTCAGCATGCTTCATCATTTTCTTGGGGTTTTGTTTGACCATTATATATATATATTAAACAAAAAAATACTAAGATGTTTTACTAAACGTAAACTTAGAACGCACATATTCCGAATATCTCATTTTTTTACTAATGTGTGGGTTGTTTCCGCTCGTATTGAATTTCGTATAATCCGCACAATTTTGTTGGTTTATTTTTTTACAAAAATCAACGATATTGAATTTCGTAGGCATTATAAAATTGATTGTTAAATTAATTAAAGAGTAATGTATAAATATTTATATTACCATGTCCAAAAATGTCCCCGACCTCGCTAAACAATATCAGCGCAAATCTGATAAACAGCATATTCTAGATAATCCCGATACGTATATTGGTTCTGTCGAAAACATCGACTCGCAGCTATGGGTGTTTAACAACGAAACCGATACGATTCATTATAAACCCATCGAATATATTCCTGGATTGTATAAATTGTTTGATGAGGGTATCGTTAATTGCAGAGATCACATTATTCGCATGATCAATAGTCCCGTGTTGGACAAGAAGTTCGTTTCGCAAATCAATGTGAATGTCGAAGAAGACGTAATTACTTTCTACAATGATGGAAATGGTATTGATATTGCAAAGCACCCCGAGTATGATCTTTGGATTCCCGAAATGGTTTTTGGGCATCTACGCACATCGACAAATTATGATAAAACTGAAAAAAAAATTGTGGGAGGTAAAAATGGTTTTGGATTCAAACTTGTATTGATTTGGTCTACGTATGGACGGGTCGAAACCGTTGATCATGTTCGCGGTCTTAAATATGTTCAAGAATTCCACAATAACTTGGATACACTGACTCCTCCGGTCATTACTAAATGTAAGTCTACTAAACCATATACCAAGGTATCATTCAAACCCGATTATAAAAGATTCGGGATCGAAGGCATCACCGCAGACATGATGAATCTATTGAAAAAACGCACGTATGATATTGCTGCGGTTACCGACCAAACGATTAAAAAGGTCAAGGTGTTTTGGAACGATGTTCAAGTGCCTGTTCGCAATTTCCAACATTATGTTGATCTATATATTGGATCGAAATCCGAACACAAACGATTTTACGAAGCGCACGAGGAACGCTGGGAATATGGCATTGCTCTTTCCCCTACTCATGAATTTATGCAGGTGTCTTTTGTGAATGGTATTTCGACTTCCAAAGGCGGTAAGCACGTCGATTATATTATGAATCAAATTACTCGAAAACTATGTGATTATATTGAGAAAAAGAAGAAGATCAAGGTGAATCCCAGTGCAATCCGCGAACAACTGATTTTGTTTTTGCGATGTGATATTGAAAACCCGTCGTTCGATAGTCAAACAAAGGATTATATGAATACTCCCGCTGCTAAGTTTGGTTCTGCGTGCTCAGTTTCCGATGGATTTATTGACCGCATTGCGAAAATGGGCGTCATGGAAACCGCATGTAGTTTATCCGAGATTAAAGAACAGCGTCTTGCGAAGAAAACGGACGGTACTAAAACCAAGACGATTCGTGGCATTGCAAACTTCATTGATGCGAACGGTGCGGGAACTCCTTCATCCAAAGATTGTATTCTGATTTTGTGTGAGGGACTGAGTGCAATGTCTGGTATTGTTTCGGGACTCAGTAGCGATGACCGTAACATTATTGGTATTTATCCTCTGAAAGGTAAACTACTGAATGTACGCGGCGAACAAGTGAAACGCATTAGCGAGAATAAAGAAATTAATGATATTAAGAAGATTCTCGCATTGGAAAGCGGACGCAATTATGAATCACTCGACGAAGTTCAACAAAGTCTTCGTTATGGTAAAATCATGATCCTTTGTGATCAAGATACGGATGGTTCACACATTAAAGGACTTTGTATTAATCTATTCCACAGCGAATGGGGTAGTCTGATTAAAATCCCTGGATTCTTGTCGTTCATGAACACGCCGATTTTGCGGGCGAAAAAAGGCACAAACACCAAGTTGTTTTACAATGATGGCGAATATAATGAATGGAAGGAGGCGAATGAAAATGGCAGCAAAGGGTGGAATATTAAGTACTTCAAGGGACTGGGTACGTCCACTGCGAATGAGTTCAAGGAATATTTCGCGAATAAAAAGATAGTGGACTTCGTGTATACTGGTCCAGAAAGTGATAATATCATCGACAAGGTATTTAATAAAAAACGCGCGGATGATCGCAAACTGTGGTTGGGTGGTTATGACAAGAAATCGTATTTGAATACCAATCAACCTACTGTGGTGTATGAAGACTTTGTCAATAAGGAGCTCATTCATTTTAGTAATTACGATTGTGGGCGTTCCATTCCCAATGTCATGGATGGACTCAAAACATCTTTGCGTAAAATCCTGTATTCCGCATTTAAACGTAATCTTACGAGTGAAGTAAAGGTCGCGCAATTCTCTGGATATGTTTCGGAGCACAGTTGTTACCATCACGGTGAGGCAAGTCTAAATGGTGCAATTGTGAACATGGCACAAACATATGTTGGGTCGAATAATATTAACCTGATCATGCCTAATGGACAATTCGGGACGCGTCTCCAAGGTGGTGATGATAGTGCTTCGGAAAGATATATTTTCACGCAATTGTCGAACATTGCTCGATTCATTTTCAAAGATGCGGACGATCCTATTTTGAGTTATTTGAACGATGATGGTACGATTGTTGAACCCGAATATTACGTTCCGATTATTCCGTTCGTACTGATGAATGGCATCTCGGGCATTGGTACTGGGTTTTCGTGTTATATTCCTTCATATAATATTAAGGATATCCTAGAATACCTGCGTCTCCGTCTCACTGACAAGCCAGTTGATGATTTCGAATTCATTCCGTTCTATGAAGGATTCAAAGGTACTGTTACCAAGATCGAAGACGATGCCAAGAAATATTTGATCAAAGGTATTTACGAGAAAATTGATGATAACAAGATTCTAGTCAAGGAACTACCTGTTGGTACATGGACAATGCCATATATTTCGTTCCTAGAAGGACTGGTTGATGGTGTTTCAAAGAATGGGAAAAAGCAACCGTCCGAAATCAAGGATTTCATTTCGCTTTCGACCGAAATTAATGTTCAGATTGAAATCACATTCCCAAGAGGGAAAATCGCGACGCTCGAAAGCAGCGTTGATGCATTGGGTATCAATGGTATTGAAAAACTGCTCAAACTCACTACCACTACCAGCATTAGTAATATGCACTTGTTTGATCCCACCCATAAACTGAAAAAGTATCATTCTGCTTCGGAAATCATCGAAGAATTCATCGGTATGCGTATGAAATTCTACGAAATCCGCAAAGCATTCCTGCTGTCTATTCTGAAAAAGAAACTACTTAAAATGACGAACAAATCGCGATATATCAACCAGATTTTGAATGACGAGATTGATCTGCGTCGCAAGTCTTCACAGGAGGTGAATGACCTTCTCGATAAACAGGATTATTACAAAATCGAAGATAGTTACAAGTATTTGACGAAGATGCCAATGGATTCGGTTACGAAAGAAAACGTTGAACAGATTATCAATGAGAAAAAGGAAATACAGGATGAACTCGAATACCTTACAGGAATGAGTATTCAGCGCATGTGGTACAGTGAACTCGGTACTCTCGAACACGAATACGATAAATACAAACTATATAGAATGAAACTACAAAGCAGTGTACGAAAGGCGACTACCAAGGGCGCGACGAAAGCAGTCAAAGACAAGGTTGTTCGCAAGAAGAAAGCGTAAGCACATATAACACATAAACAAATTAGTGTAACAAAATATTTATTATATTTTTTTACTTTTCGAATTATTATTATTGTAAACTGATATGGATACGAATGTATATTTTATTGTATACCATGTTTTGCGAAGAAGAATGTATTAAGGAAAATGATTATATTGTTGACGTACTCTCCGATTTGATCATCGATTCAGTTGAATTGACGGAAGAGACAATTATTCCTGACGATGATGCCGCACCCCCTATCAAAATACCTACCAAGTTTGCTCTAATTACTGGTATCACTGGTCAGGATGGTTCTTATTTGGCTGAACTACTACTCGAAAAGAACTATTTTGTATACGGCATTATTCGCAGAAGTTCGAATATTAATACCCAACGCATCAATCATCTTTATGATAATCCGTGCTTGAAATTGGTATATGGTGATCTATCCGACTCGAATAATATTTTCCATATCATTGCCGATATATGCAGAAAACACCCAGCAATGAATAATTTCGAAGTATATAATCTGGCTGCGCAATCACACGTTAAAATATCATTTGAGATGCCCGAATACACTGGCAATGTCGATGGACTAGGAACGCTCCGTTTACTTGACGCCATCCGTCAGAACAATATCCAACACATTACGCGTTTTTATCAAGCATCCACGAGCGAACTGTATGGTCTTGTTCAAGAAACGCCACAAAATGAGCTGACCCCATTTTATCCTCGATCTCCCTACGGAGTCGCAAAATTGTACAGTTATTGGATCACGAAGAATTACCGAGAAGCATACGATATGTATACATGCAATGGTATTTTGTTTAATCACGAATCGCCCAGACGAGGTCATAACTTTGTTACCAAAAAAATCACACAAGCGGTGGCCCAAATCGTAAAAGGTAAACAAGACTGTCTACGCATTGGCAATCTCGACTCAAAACGCGATTGGGGACACGCAAAAGATTTTGTCCATGGCATGTGGCTCATGCTACAACACGACACATGCGACGATTATGTATTGGCTACGGGTGAAATGCACTCCGTAAGAGAATTCATTATCAAGGCATTTAATTATAAGAACATTTTCATCGTATGGAAAGGAGAAGGCGAGGATGAAGTCGGTGTTGACGAAAGTGATGGTCACGTATATGTCCGTGTTGATCCTCAATATTACAGACCATGCGAAGTCGAATTACTCTTGGGAGATGCAACAAAAGCATACGAGACGTTCGGGTGGAAACCCAGTATTGGTTTCGATGAACTCGTGAAAAATATGGTAGATTATGACATGGAAAACACCTGATTCCCTTGAATCGGACTTTGTGGAACAACTACATTGTATAAATATAAGCTGCTTTTGTATTTATATGTCGGCTGTTTCCATCGGTCAATACAAACCGCATTGTGTCCCAGATTATGTATATGCATCTTTTTTACATTTTCCTTTGCAAATAACCCACACAAATAATCGAATCCTAGACAAATGTCATCGGGGTTCTCCAATATACTATAACTGCTTATCAGTTCTAATATATACCCTTCGTCCGTTTCATCGTACGTATATGTTTTTTTGAACACGAATATTCCACAAATGTTCTCCAATACGTAATGTAAATAGATTATTACATCATTATTATAATTCAAATCATAATATATTTTATAGTCTACCTTCATATTTATAATAAATTCTTGAAGATTTTCAATATGTTGAGAACCTGCCTTCACCATGAATTGTCCCAGGGGCAGATTATATTTCTTTTGTTTATATCCGAGTGTTACTCCGAATATTTCATAACTTACTAATGGAACAACACCTGCAAAATCATCCAGATTTTTACGAATCAAAAATCCCTGGGTTTCTGGACTCGTTTTCAATACATTATATACATGACTTTGTAATAATATACGATTTATTTTCTTATTGTCCTTCTCGTTCTTTTCACAGCACTGATGGGATATATATTGTAAATTCATTCCATTAAATAATATTGGTTTACTACCAATGAGTCCCTGGATGTAATTGTGTTTGTGTATTATTAATTTCCCATCAGTATAGTTAAATGTTTGATCATTAAATTCACTTATAAAACAAGGGTATTGAGAACCTTGATAGATATCATCCAGTGCATTCTCATTGATTTCATACAGTGATGTATCGCTTTCTATGTGGTTCGTTTGCAATAGCTCTATTATTTTCGTTTTATTTTCTAAATCCAAATCAACATACTTTGTTGTATTTATACGGAGTGCATCATAATATTTTGTTTTGTTTGGATGTTTTAAAACAACATACGGAGAACCATAGAACTTGTTCCAGAAATCATAACTATGATAAACAGGTTGACTATTCCAATATGGATATTTTATTTTTATTGTAGCAATAATGAGTATTATTGTGATAATTGATAACGCAATAATAAGTTCGATCATTCTCGTATACATTCAACCAGGATTTTTAATGTATTTTTTCAAACACATACAAAAACTGATGATTGTCGCCATTTATATTCAACATCTTCGCCTTTGCGTGCACATGAAATCCACATGTTTGAGCTAGTTCCACGATTTCCTCAATCGGTTCAGTATATAAAGTGTGTTCTTGTTCTCGGGTCTGTTTGTTCTCGAAATCTTCAAATATTTCATTGATGACTATCTTTTTTTTTCTAGATTTTATATCATATTTTCCAATATACGAGAACCCATCAAATTCTATTTTACTCTTTGTTATTTTCTCACTTGCGTATTTCTGTGGATTCATGATCAGTTTGGGTTTAACTGCGGCTACCGTCGTATCGAACTTGTCGACATTGACCAAATGCACTATAAAATAACCGTTATGTTTCAACCATTTATTCGCATTGTTGAATATTTTCCGTTTATCTTTGAATTCATACATGGTCATGTTTGTACATAATACATGACTAAATGTATCGGGTTCAAACGTCAACGGGTCATTCGCGTCACCGTGTCGTATATTTAAATTACTGTTCGTATTTTGTTCACGTGCCTTGTTAATCATACTTTTGGACAATTCGACACCATGTATGCTATATCCCTGTTCTTTGAAATGGTTCATTAAACATCCTGTACCCGAACCCAAATCTAATATATTGGATTTATTGACACTCGGTTCCGTTAATTCCATTATTTCGACCATTTCGAGATAAGACCGCTCCTTATTGCAATGTAATTTATCGTAAATTTCGCTGTAAAAATCGTCATAAATCGCCTGTTCCTGTTTAAATAAGTAGGGACATTTTTGATCAAAACCTTCGACATATTCGTATTCGGGAATCATCAGGTATTTGTATACTAAATATAAAATGGCAATAAATGCAACAACCACCAAAGGCTGCAATATTTTATTTTTATGTGTGCTTATTGTAATGAAATTGTATAATTTTGTTAACATGATTTGTGATTTATATAATTAAATCACAAATTAACTTTCTTGATTTCTTAATTGCGTGCGACTATGATTGAAAAACATATCATTCCCAATGTTTGGATGAAACTTTTCTTTCGATTCGAACCCGAACTTTCTAAATAATAAACCATGATCCTGTGATAAGGGGTCGTGAGAACCAGAACCAGGAACTAGTTGGACCGTCGTTTTATACAAATCGCTGCTACTGCTGGGAATGTAAATGTCCGACCCATATTTGGTATTGGGCGTTCCAATATTTTTCAAACTACTTTCGACATTCACATTACTCATAAACCCAGATACATGGGATTTAGTATTTCCTGGGTTAAATGTTTGTTGGGGTAAAAATGCTAAATGGTCGTCCAATAAAGTGTTGTTTTGTTCTTTAAACACCTTCGAGGGATATACCATACGCTTGGTATGCATCGGGCGTAAATCGTAATTGGGTTGTAAATCACTATCGGGGATAAGACGATTATTAATGCGCTTGTTTAAATCTTCTGTGCGATCTTGTTGACCTATTGTTAAATGGGGTATTGATTGGTTAATTCTTTGTTCTGATTGCATTATACACTATCCGTATAAAAATTATTTTCAATGAGACGTTTTATAGAAATTGTATGTTTGACTTTGTCTATGTCGAGGTCGTGCTGATATTCATCGGGCGTAGTGCAAATATGTTTAAGTAGGTTGAAGTCTTTCGCTCCATCTCCCGTAAGATGAATGATCTGTTTGGGAAAATAGTGTTCGATGTTCTCACAACCCAAATAAATTGGTATCGTGTTAGATAATAATGAGTCCATTATCTTTTCACTAAAATAATGAGGTGTTCTAAAATTTTCAATACATATATGATATTTATAATCTTCTAACATTACTTTATGATTTTCGAATCCACCTTTAATGCGCTCATCGTTCGATGTATAGGAACTGCACCCTCGTCCGTAAATATCAATGGGCAAATCACTTTTCAAAATTAGACGGACCAGTTCGTGTCTATATTGATGTCCAGGTGCATTGGTTTTTTGTGATATCATAATAGACATGGTTTTAGGTTTGTTTTGTATTTTTTCCTTCAATGGTGTCATGTGAGTTAAATAACTGAATTCTTCTACAAATGGATTTTGTAAGTCTAGTTTATTCCCGATCAAGTATTTGCCAATATATTGTTCAGCATATGCTATAAATTTATGGGTCAAACCTAGATATTGAACGGGTTCAAATGATAATCCTATTACATTTTTTTTTGGTATAGTTAACTTGGGCATTGGTGTATTTACAAGTATGGCGTGTGTATAATCATCACTATTTGTAAAACAATATTTAACATTATATTCTGGGTCACTATTTAATTCGTCAGAATTCATAAACAATTTGGAACAATCATTACCATGTGCATAAAAACTAATAAAAATACGTATCTTTATCATTAATATAAATAATAAAATATTTTTATATAATATTTTATTATACACATTTCCGATTGTAATATGCAATTGTGATTATGCACCAATCACCTTCATAACAGCAACGGATTTTTCTTCTTCTTCCTCAGCCACTTCCTCTACAACTGGTTCGGATTTTTCTTCTTCTTCCTCAGCCACTTCCTCTACAACTGGTTCGGATTTTTCTTCTTCTTCCTCAGCCACTTCCTCTACAACTGGTTCGGATTTTTCTTCTTCTTTCACAGCCACTTCCTCTACAACTGGTTCGGATTTTTCTTCTTCTTCCTCAGCCACTTCCTCTACAACTGGTTCGGATTTTTCTTCTTCTTTCACAGCCACTTCCTCTACAACTGGTTCGAATTTTTCTTCTTCTTTCACAGCCACTTCCTCTACAACTGGCTCAGGTTCTTCCGCCTCTACAACTGGCTCAGGTTCTTCCATGGCAACATGATCAGTTTCTTCCTCGACCGCGTCTGTAAATACAACCTCGTACTCGGGTTCAGAATGAGTATATGGTTCAATCGGTTTTATCTCGATCGACACAACTGGCACAGGTTTTCTGCGCTTATTTGTTAATAATATCGGGGTTTGGCGCGGTACATGAGCAGCGGGTTCAGCAGTGACGGTTGAAAACCCCATTCGTTTTGAATGTTTTGTCGGCATTATACTATACTATTACAAAATAATAGTATAATACTAAATATCTTTGAAATGTTGGAATTTGAAGTATTGACCTATACTACGGCAACAGGATGTATTACATCAAGTGTAATAACCTTGTTAACAAATGCATCGGATAGACTAGATATTGTAAGTGTCGTATTTGCCGTCAAACCACTTCCAGTAACTTTGGGTGTTATTGTGACGGGTTGGTTTGTTTGCCAAGCCGAATCGGTATCATTATTAAATGTTATATTGGCAATTAGTTCAACATCAGTAACGCCTGTTCCACTTGTAATTGACACGTCAAGCGGGCCCACGGGGCGTGTCGATAGAGATATATCAAATGTAAATAATTCGCCTTCATTTACCTCTATTGTGCTTACACTGGTCAAGAAATGTCTATAATCACTATACACTTTTATTTGTGCGGTGTCTGTGTACGAATATTGCGGGATGTCCGCATCTTCTAATGTAGTGAATTTAAATGTGAGATTCAAATCAATAGGTGCAGTGAAAACTGTATCAGTATCACCATTTAACATAATATTCTGGGGCGTATTATACGTAGCCGTATCGAATATTAGGGGAGGGATAACTGCAATTGTGTTCAAAGGATCTTGTGTGGTGGTGACGTGCACTCCCATTGCTGGCGCTTTTAATAAATTGGTTGAAATCGTTTCGGGTATATCTTGGTACATAATTGTAGGAACAGTCCCTATATTGATACCAATCACATCATTGTCGATTAAATCAATATCGAGTCCGCCTAATGTAACAATGCCGTTTACAAATGAAACAGTCAATACCCTCTTAGCAATGTCGTCAACTTCGTCATCCGCAATATTAACAGTCACGTATTGTGTAACATTATAATTTTCTGGTGTAAACGTTCTAATAGCTGGTGTAAACGTTATGTTGGCGAGGTCATACGTACCAACCTTAATGCTAGATGTGGGTGTAATTGACATATCGATGTCGGGTTTGTTGGACAAATAAAAACCAATGGATACAGACGAACCCTCTCCCTTGACAATTTGCGTCGAGAATATATTCGCGATTACTATTTGCTGGACAGCAACATTATCATCGTCATAATTTTTAATGGCGATTAGGCGAACATTGTTACCATATAGCACGCTAACTTTAATATAGGTATTAATGGTCGAATCGACAATATTATCGTCTACACCCTTTACTGTGATTGTAACGGGAATATTCCAGGTATTCCGGTCAAATTCAATGCGTTTAATATCCGTAGTGACTTCGGTTAAATCTCCACTTTCAATGAGAACTGCGGTTTTATTGAGTGGTTTACGGTCGAGCTTAACTGTAAACGTTTGCGTTGTTCCATTCTCGGATACAATAAATCCCCCAACAATATTGCTTATAATTGTGTTAATGCCCGGAGTGATTGTTCCGCCGACGAAATTTACACCACGATTAGGTCCAAATACTGCTTTTGACACGCGATTACGGATCGCGGTACCGCGGGCACCTATGCCCATACTGCTAAAATTAATTGGATTTTCCTTTCCAGATGATGAAAATAATAATCCTTTCCCTTGTATTCTTGGCATTATAGAATATAATAATATAAATATTACAGAAAATGTATACCTGACCCCCCCGACCCCCCGAAATCCCACAATTGTATTGTCCCCCTCCATTAGCACGTGAATGAGGATTTGTAGTATATTGAATTGTATTTTCAAACCATACTAATAACATTTGTATTGTATTTTTATATATTATTATCACCCGAAGGATATTTCTTTATATACTTTAAATATAGTTATTGTTGTCAAACGTTTTGAGATTCTCTATATGAATTCTTACTTTTGGACATTTATAAATGTCCAATTCTGTATATATTGAAATAGTATTTCAAAAGAATAAACCAAAAAACGCTTATGCAGTAATGTGCTTTAAAAAATAGTTTTTCAGAAAAAACATGAGACTGAACATTTATTTATCATCTGAAATTTCCAAATATTTTTCTCAGGATTATTTAGGAGAAATGGCTAACAAAAAAAACCCCAAAACCCCAGTAAGTTTTCATTGCGAAACATGCAACTTTACAAGCAGCAATAAAAAGGATTTTGACAGGCATGGTTTGACTGCAAAACACAAAAGACTAAATATGACTAATAAATGGCTAATATTGACAAAACTGCATGAATGTCCGTGTGGTAAGATATATAAACACAAAAGTAGTTACTGCAAACATAAGCGAGCATGCACGTTTTTATTACGTCCAATTGAACAGTCAACCACCCAGTTGGAACGGTTTATGGAAGAGCAGCGAAAAGAGAGAGAAGACCACAAGAAAGATATGGTTTTACAGAGAAAGGAACGCGAAGACCACAAGAAAGAGATACAACTTCTAACAGAAAAAATATCAAAAATGACTCCTGTAACCAATAACAACACAACAACCAATAACAACACAACAAACAATAACAAGTTCAATTTAAATTTCTTTTTAAATACTCAATGTAAAGACGCGATGTCAATTCAATCATTTATGGAGAACCTGAGTATTGGTTCAAAGGAATTGGAACACATGGGTGACGTCGGTTTCCTGAATGGTATGATAGACATTTTTAATAATACTATTGGAAATATGGATATTCATAAACGACCTCTTCATTGCACTGACAAAAAACGTGAGGTTCTCTATTTTAAACAAGGTGATGAGTGGGAAAAAGACAGTACTGATAAACAACAATTGAAAAAGTTAATAAAGGACGTGGAAACTAAAAATTATTACAATGTACGGGACTGGTCTAGGGCTCATAAAGATTCATTTACTAGCGAAACTGCGGCAGGTGATCAATATATGAAAATCGCGACAGAAGCCCTTGGCGGAGCCGATAGTACCAAAGATACTATATACCTTTCCAAAATAATGAAACATATAATAAGAGAAGTAACAGTGAAAGCATAATAATGTATGTTTATGAAACATCCCAGGTTGTTATTTTTTCCCCGCCCCCCTCGCCCCCTGAACCTACACAGTCTTGTCCCTCCCTTTTCTGACTTAATATGATATTATTGTTACCTTATACAATTATATCTTATATATTAATTAATATAATTAGTATCCCGAAGGGTATTTCTTTATATACTTTAAATATAGTTATTGTTGTCAAACGTTTTGAGA
>Ga0308004_10000165_pt1 | contig 32413 bp, 26 predicted proteins | sample Neamet38_FD_203156 | JGI IMG/M metagenome (GOLD analysis project Ga0308004, IMG submission 203156) | Marine microbial communities from water near the shore, Antarctic Ocean - #38 | ecosystem: Environmental > Aquatic > Marine > Unclassified | place: Southern Ocean | collected 2014-06-06 | reverse complement strand
CCTTATTTACTTGCTGCTTATCTTCCCAGTTGAGCTCTTCTTTGTCTATTAGCTTCCTTCTTAATTCCTCAAATTCTTCTTGCAACTCTTTAGCTAGCTCCACATTTTCGGCTAAGGTTTTCTTTAGTTCATCCGTTTTCTCAGCTTCTTGTGTTTGCAATTCCTCTTTCGTAGGCGCTTTAAATTCAAAGTCCCTACTCTGACTCTTTTTTGCTCCATTAACACCGTCATTATCGAATACTTCAAAATAGTACTCTAAGGCATCCTCTTCTTTTAGCTCCATAGTACTCATGTCGAAAACAAAAAAGAAATTATCGGTACTTACGTTTTTGTTAAACGCTATGGGTACTATGCTGTCCCAGTTATTGTTTGTGTTTTTTACTATAAATTGAAGCTTAGTGAAACCATAATCGTCTTTTATCTCACCCTTAAAATAACGGATCCTTAATAGTGTAGAATCTATAACTTCGGTAGCATCTACTATTGGAAAGCCATCTTTTAACACTTTGAATAAATACTTTACAGAGTCTATTGTATTTACAAATCTGTTGGAAGGCAGTAATGTATAGCTCGTGGAGTTTATTGCTGTTTTAGAAAAGCTAAAAGTATTCTCCTTACTGGGCACAGCAGCTATCTGTTCTTCTCCCCACAAAAGGCTAAAGTCTTCAGTGTTTTCAGTAAAAAATTCCCAGCTAGCTTTTGTTCCTTCAGGAATCAAGACCTCTCCGATATTTTCTAGTACTACATCTTTTTTCTGAGTGTATCGTGGATAGTCTAATCCCAACTTAAAGTTTACAAGGCTAGGAGCAGCCAAAACCTTTAGTTGGTAGTTTTTAGAGTATAGGCCTCCGGCATTAAATTTAAAGTCTTTAGTCTTCTGAATTGTAGTAAAAGTATACTCAAATTGATGATTGGCTAGCTTTTTCATTTTTATAGGCAAGCCGTTTAGCTCTATATAAGCCTTGCTCGGTAAAAGCTCCCCTTGTAATTTTAAACTTATTTTATAATTCTGATGTTGTATACATTCTAGCGTAGTACTCTGTAATACAAATTCAAAAGGAGCAGGGGGTATATATTCTGTTTTATAGTCCACAATACGTGCAGAGCTTTCTGTAATAACCTCCACGCTGTCTGCTAATAGTAGTCCTCCAAAAATAAAAACAGGGATAAGAGCGTATTTCAGATAGCGTTTGTTTTCCAAAAAATTAACGGCACTAACAAAAGGAATAGGTTTGAGATTAAGTGCTTTTTGGTTAATGCTAGCCTCTAGTAAGCTTAAATTTCCTTTGTTTTGTTGCTTAAGTTGAATTACATTTAAGAGTTTATCTGCTACCTCAGGAAAGTGTTTTCCTATAATTTTTGCTGCTTCTTCTTCGCTTAGTCTTTTACCTAGTTTTATGAGTTTTAGGATTGGAATAAGAATCCAGCCAACTAAAACACAGCTAGAAATTATCGTAAAGCCCCAAAATAAAATTGTGCGTGTAATTACTCCAAATCTACCATAGTGTTCTAGTAGAGCAAATAAGATAAACCCAATAGCTACGACACTAAAACTTACTATTATTCCTCTTAGTAAAAGGTTTTGGTAGTATTTCTGTGTAAAAGCTCTTAGCTTACTGATCAATAAAGAATAGGCGTTTTGCATAGTGCAAAAGTACGCTATTATTTAATAGGTTAATTGCCCTATCAGACCTAAGAATACTTGCCTAAAAAAACAGGATCTATTGCATGGTTTTAAGTACTATATTCCTCTATGACGTAATAGTATTCCCAAGCCATATATTAATAGACTTTAAGACTAATTTTAATTTGAATCGTCTCATCTCAAAGGTTTTTTCACAGAACAATTAGGTGATTTCACTCCTATTTTATTTTCCTGTTTTAGTTGTAGATAAAAATGTACTTTAGCCTGTGTAAATACGTCGATTGACTATAGTTTAATCCATTTATTTATAGGTGTTTAGTGCAGTTTTAGTGGTTTTTTTCATTTTTTAAATGGGACTTACCAGGCGAAGCGGTGGAATTAATACAGTTTTACACTTTCCAGACACTCTACTGCGGTAGCTATATAAGCTGGAAAAAAAGGCAATAAAGACGAATTAATACGTTACAATAAAATTTACAAATTATGAAAATTACAGTAATAGGAACTGGCTACGTAGGCCTCGTAACAGGAACGTGTTTTGCAGAAATGGGTAACGACGTAGTCTGTGTTGATATAGATACTCAAAAAGTTAAAAATCTAAAACAAGGGATAATACCTATATACGAGCCAGGACTAGAAGAAATGGTTCTTCGAAACTATAAAGCGGGTAACCTAAATTTTAGCACCTCACTTAATGAGTCAATACAAGGTTCAGAAATCGCCTTTATAGCGGTAGGAACCCCTATGGGAGACGACGGTTCTGCAGATCTAAAATATGTGTTGGGTGTTGCCAAAGAAATTGGGCAATCGATTACAGAGCCAATAGTAGTGGTAGATAAATCTACCGTTCCTGTAGGAACAGCAGATAAGGTTAAAGCCACCATACAGCGTGAATTAGATAAAAGAGGACTCGATACTGAATTCTATATAGTTTCGAATCCGGAATTCTTAAAAGAAGGAGCAGCAGTAGAAGACTTCATGAAACCCGATCGCGTGGTAATTGGAGCTTCCGAAGAGAAAGCCTTAGAGCTTATGCGCCAGTTGTATGCCCCTTTTTTTCGTACCAACGACCGTTTTGTCTCTATGGACATACGATCTGCAGAAATGACTAAATACGCTGCCAATGCGATGTTGGCAACTAAAATCTCGTTTATGAACGAGATTGCTAATATATGTGAGCGTGTAGGAGCAGATGTAAATAATGTGCGTATAGGAATTGGATCGGACAGTAGAATTGGTTATTCCTTTATATACCCAGGTTGTGGATATGGTGGTTCTTGCTTCCCTAAGGATGTAAATGCACTCATAAAAACAGCTAACGATTATGGTTACCATCCAGAATTAATTGCCTCTGTAGACGGAGTGAATAAAAGACAGAAAAAAGTAATCGTCGAAAAAATTGTAAAACGATTTGGCGAAGACCTATCAGGAATGACTTTCGCTTTATGGGGGCTTTCTTTTAAGCCCGAAACCGATGACATGCGCGATGCAGCAAGTATAGTCGTAGTGAACGAACTCACCAAGCTAGGTGCTAAAATTCAAGCATACGACCCCAAAGCAATTCACGAAGCCAAAGAACATTACCTCAAAGGCAATACAAGTATTTCCTATGCAGAAAGTAAATATGCTGCCCTAAAAAATACTGACTCCCTCATCTTACTCACCGAATGGAAAGAATTTCGCTCGCCAGACTTTGAAGAGTTAAAAGCGCAATTGAAAAACCCAATTATTTTTGACGGACGAAATCAATACAACGCCTTTAAACTCGAAGAAAGAGGATTTGAGTATTATCAGATAGGGAAATAAGGCTACTATAAACTCAGTCTTAGATTACCTTTTACCGTCCTCCATTCTTTTAGAGTAAGAAATATATGAAATGTTAATATGTTAACGAGTTAATAGGGGAATGAATTCAAACTAACGCATTAACTCCTTCCCGTACTATCCTATTAAATAAATATAATAATTATGATGCATACAGATTTAGATGTTTGGAAGAAATCAATGGATTTAACAGAACATATTTATCGGGCTACAAAAGAATATCCTCGAATTGAACAATATACAATTGTTAGTCAAATGAGAAGAGCAGCTCTTTCTGTACCCTCTAATATTGCCGAAGGTGCAGCAAGAAGAACTACTAAAGATTATATACGATTTTTATATATTGCTTTGGGATCAATTTCAGAATTAGAAACACAATGCCTTATTTCGAAAAGGTTAGAATATTACGATTATAGTTGCATCTATGATTTGTTAAACATTAAGAGAATGCTAAGCTCATTGATTAAATCGCTAGAGAACTCCTCAAAAAATATAACTTAGTTCCAGCAATATTAAGAATCTAAATCGTTTTTAACACCTAACACACTAACGATTAACCTCTTTTTTAACACATTAATCATTATAACATATTTTCCCAATGAAAAACAACCCCAAAATAGCAATCATCGGCCTCGGTTACGTTGGGTTACCATTAGCTGTAGAATTTGCTAAGAAATACAAAGTAACAGGGTTCGATATTAATAACAGTCGTGTTGACGAGCTTAAAACTGGAAATGACCACACCTTAGAGGTTAGTCCGGTAGATTTAAAAAAAGTATTAGTAAGTAAAGCAGAAATTAACGATTCTGCAATAAACGGATTACTACCTAGTGCAGACGTAAGTGATATAGCCTCGGCTAATATCTATATTGTTACGGTCCCTACACCAATTGACGAACATAAACGCCCAGACTTAAGACCTCTATTAGGAGCTTCAGCAATGATTTCTAAAATCTTAAAAAAGGGAGATATTGTAATTTACGAATCTACCGTATACCCTGGCTGTACCGAAGAAGACTGCGTCCCCGTATTAGAAAAATTTAGCGGACTCGTATTTAACCAAGACTTCTTCTGTGGTTATTCTCCAGAACGTATTAATCCAGGTGATAAAATAAATACGCTTGCCACGATTAAAAAAGTAACCTCGGGTTCTACACCAGGAATAGGGATAGAAGTAGATAATTTATACAAAACTATTATTACTGCCGGTACGCACCTTGCGCCTACACTAAAAGTGGCAGAAGCATCTAAAGCAATAGAAAACGCGCAAAGAGATGTAAACATCTCCTTTGTAAACGAACTGGCTTTAATTTTCGATCGAATGAATATTGATACCCACGATGTATTAGCTGCAGCAGGAACCAAATGGAATTTCTTACCCTTTAAGCCAGGATTAGTTGGCGGACACTGTATAAGTGTAGATCCGTATTATTTAGCACATAAAGCTGAATCTTTAGGATACCATCCGGCCGTAATACTTTCTGGCCGTAGAGTAAACGACCAAATGGGCGCTTTTGTGGCGACTAAAGTTATTAAGTTAATGATCCAAAAAGGAATTCAAATAAAAGGAGCCAAGGTGCTCATTTTAGGAATTACTTTTAAAGAAAACTGCCCGGATATTAGAAATACTAAAGTGGTAGATATTCACAAAGAACTACTCAGCTATAATGCCTCTGTAGATATTTACGATCCATGGGCAAATAAAGCAGAGGTTAATGAGGTGTATGGCATCAATTTAATAGAAGAGTTAGATTTATCACTTTACCAGGCAATCATTCTATCTGTTGCGCATACCGAATTTGAACAAATTGACTTTAACAATTTAAAGAAGAAAGATCTTGTCATTTTCGATACAAAGGCTGTAATTGACCTTGCGAATACAGATGCGAGGTTATAGTACTATCTCTTTAAATACAATTGATTTAATGCACACTATACAATAATAGAAAAAACTACGAATATTAAGCGTTTAAAACTAGCCAAGACAAGCGTTGTAATAACTGTTACATAGTCTGAGTTTTTAAAATGAGTATAATTATGAAGAAAAAAGCAATCATTGTTTCAGGATATTTTAACCCAATACACAAAGGGCATTTAGAATATATTAATAATGCAAAGCTGCTTGCAGACGAACTTATTGTTATCGTAAACAATGATCAGCAGCGGGTACTAAAAAACAGTAAAGAATTTCAATTAGAAGATGAGCGTATGCTCATAGTCTCAAACTTAAAGTCGGTTACTAAGGTAGTACTCTCTATAGATACAGATAGAACGGTTTGTAAAACGATTGAAAAAATAGCGAATGAGTTTTGCGAATCATACGACTTAGCTTTTGCAAATGGAGGAGATCAAAATAACGATACTATCCCAGAAAGAGTTATTTGTGTTACTAAGGGAATTGTGCTTTTAGATGGTTTAGGAGAGAAAATACAGTCAAGTAGCTGGCTTTTAAAAAATAGTTAAATGAGCCTTTTTAAAGAAATAGAAGCAGACTTATTGCATCATAAATTACAGATAGATTCTTTTGATCTTTCTAGACCTTGGGGAGGTTTTTTTGTAATTCACGAAGAGGATGCGCAAAGATTTTCTAATATTTACTTTAACGCGTACGATATTGAAACTCTGCGTATGGCTGGAAAACTTAGTCCAAAAATTTTATTGGTTAAACCCCAGGCAAGGTTGTCTTGGCAATACCATAACAGAAGAGCCGAAACTTGGCGAATTATTAGAGGGCCTGTAGGGCTTGTCCGTAGTCTAGATGATAATGAAGGAGAGGTTGAAATATTTAAAGAAGGAGAAATTATCATCTTACAACAAGGAGAGCGACATCGCTTAATTGGTCTTGACTCCTGGAGTGTAGTTGCTGAGTTTTGGCAACACACAGACCCAACAGAAGCATCAAACGAAGAAGATATAGTTAGACTACAGGACGATTATTTGAGGAAATAAAACATTCGTTAAGTATATTTTAATAAAAATTAACTTTTAGAATAAATGATCACAAAAAACTCAAAAATATATATTGCTGGCCATAGAGGAATGGTTGGTGCTGCCATTTGGCGGGTGTTGGAAGCGAAAGGCTATACTAATTTACTAGGGAGAAGTAGTACCGAATTGGATTTGAGAAACCAAGTGAAAGTACAACACTTCTTTAAAGAAGAGCAACCAGAAGTGGTTATTGATGCTGCCGCAAGAGTTGGTGGGATATTGGCAAATAAAGATTTTCCCTATCAGTTTCTGATGGAAAACATGCAAATTCAGAACAATTTAATTGACACCGCTTTACAGCAAGGTATTGAGAAATTTATTTTCTTAGGCAGTTCATGTATATATCCTAGATTAGCAAAGCAACCCTTAAAAGAAGCTTATTTATTAACAGATTCTTTAGAGCCGACGAACGAATGGTATGCCATTGCAAAAATAACCGGTGTAAAATCGTGTCAGGCAATCAGAAATCAATTTGGGAAAGATTATGTAAGTTTAATGCCAACCAATCTATATGGTACGCATGATAATTTTGATTTAAAAACATCCCATGTTTTACCTGCGATGTTACGTAAATTTCACGAAGCAAAATTGAATGGTAACTCTACAGTAAGACTTTGGGGAAGCGGAACCCCAATGCGAGAGTTCTTATTTGTTGATGATTTGGCAGAATCCGTAGTTTTTGCATTAGAAAATAAATTACCTGAATATTTATATAATGTAGGTACAGGAGTCGATTTAACAATTAAAGAATTAGCAGAAACAATCCAGAGAGTAGTTGGACATACTGGCACGTTAATTTGGGATCATACTAAACCTGATGGAACCCCAAGGAAGCTACTAGATGTTTCTAAAATGCACGCATTAGGTTGGAAGCACAACATAAATTTAGAAAATGGAATACAAAAAACCTATAAATGGTTTTTGGAGAATATAGAAAATATAAAAGAAGTTAAAATATAAAACTTCAAAAAACGAAACAATGAAAGTAGCTTTAATTACGGGAATTACAGGTCAAGATGGCTCTTATTTAGCAGAGTTATTATTAGCAAAAGGCTATATGGTACATGGGATTAAAAGAAGGTCATCGCTTTTTAATACCGCAAGAATAGATCATTTATATCAAGACCCACACGATACAGATCAAAGATTTAAATTGCATTATGGAGATTTATCCGATGCAATGAATTTGACGCGTATTATCCAAGAAACACAGCCAGATGAGATTTACAATCTAGGAGCGATGTCTCATGTTGCAGTTTCATTTGATACGCCTGAATATGTAGGTAATATTGATGGATTGGGTACTCTACGGATATTAGAAGCTGTAAGAATTCTAGGTTTAGAAAAGAAAACAAGAATTTACCAAGCTTCAACTTCAGAATTATATGGTGGGATGCCAGAGAATAAAAATGCAAAAGGGTTTTATGACGAGTCTTCTCCATTTTATCCTCGCTCTCCTTATGGTGTAGCTAAAATATACGGTTTTTGGATTACTAAAAACTATCGGGAAGCGTATAATATGTTTGCTTGTAATGGTATTTTATTCAATCATGAATCTCCAAGAAGAGGAGAAACTTTTGTAACTAGAAAAATTACACGTGCGGTATCAAAAATAGCTTTAGGGCTTCAAGAAAAACTATTTCTAGGAAATTTAGAAGCCAAACGCGATTGGGGCCATGCGAAAGACTATGTTAGAATGATGTGGATGATATTGCAAGCTGAAGAAGCAGAGGACTGGGTAATTGCTACAGGGGTAACTACCACGGTACGTGATTTTGTACGCATGGCCTTTGGAGAGGTTGGAATCGAATTAGAGTTCAAAGGAGAAGGAGTAGTTGAAAAAGCGTTTATTACAGCATGTAATCATAAAGATTTTCAAGTTGCTATTGGTCAAGAAGTTTTATCTGTTGACCCATCTTATTTCCGTCCAACAGAAGTTGATTTACTAATTGGGGATCCTTCAAAGGCTAAGAACAAGTTAGGTTGGGTACCTGAACACGACTTGGCTTCTCTTGTAAAAGACATGATGGAAGGTGACGTTTCGTTAATGAAAAAAGATGTTGTTTTGCTAAAAGCTGGTCATGATATCTTGACACAGGCTGAGTAAAAGAGATTATGGAAACTGATAAAAATAATAATATTTTATGATTCAAAATAACATAGTCTTAAATGAGTAATGTAGAAAATAACAAAAGAATAGCAAAAAATACAATATTCTTGTTTTTTCGAATGTTTTTTACAATGGGGGTGTCTTTGTATACAACTCGTATTATATTAAACGCTCTTGGTGTTGAGGACTTTGGACTCTATAATGTAGTAGGAGGAGTTGTTTCAATGCTTTCGTTTTTAAGTGCCTCTATGTCAGTAGCTACTCAGCGATTTTTTTCTTTTGAGCTAGGGAAAAAAAACTTTATTCAATTAAATAAAATATTTTGCATGAGTGTAAATATTCATGCAATCATTGCTCTTTTTGTTTTATTGATTGCAGAAAGTATTGGTCTTTGGTTTTTGAATAATAAATTAATGATTCCTATTGATAGAATTGAAGCTGCTAATTGGGTATACCAATTCTCTGTAGCATCTTTTATTGTAACTATCATGTGTGTGCCATACAATGCTACGATAATATCAAATGAGCGCATGAAAATATATGCTTACATAAGCATTATAGATGTTGTAATAAAATTAATTATTGTATTTTCTTTACTTTGGATTGGATATGATAAACTGAAAATATATGCAGTTTTTACTTTTTTTGTAACAGTAATAACTTTTATGATTTATAAGGTGTATTGTAGAAGAAATTTCACTTCTAGCAGGTTTGTTTTTTTTTGGGATAAAAAATTATTTATTACTCTATTAAATTATTCAGGGTGGAATCTTTTTGGAAGCGCTGCTGGGGTGACGATGGGGCAAGGAGTTAATATTCTTTTAAACATATTTTTTGGACCGACAGTTAATGCTGCTAGAGGAGTGGCTTATCAAGTTAAAGGGGCTGTAAATATGCTTGTGACTAATTTTCAAGTAGCAATGAATCCACAAATTGTTAAATCTTTTGCCTCAAATGATTTAAAATACATGCATCAAATAATATTTCAAGGGTCTAAGTTTTCGTTTTTCTTGCTATATATATTTTCATTACCTATTCTCTTTGAAACTGAATTTATTTTAAATTTTTGGTTAAATAATGTTCCTGAGCATACAATAATATTTACAAGGTTAGCTTTGATTAATGTTCTTATCGATAGTTTATCGGGGCCTTTAATGAGTGCAGCACAAGCCTCTGGTAATATCAAAAAATATCAAGCGGTTGTTGGAGGTTTGTTATTGTTAATATTACCACTTTCTTATGTGTTTTTAAACGCAGGTTTTGAACCTGAAATTACTTTATTCATAAGTATTTCTATGTCCATAATCGCAATGTTAGCCAGACTTCATATAATAAGTTCTTTAGTGAGTTTCCCTATTAGATCATTTATGGAAAAAGTTATATTGAGAGTTATATTAGTCGCAATAATTTCTATTTTTTTACCTTTAATTTTAATACAAACGATGGAATATGATTTAACAAGAACTATTTCTGTTCTTTTGTTTTCTGTAATATCAGTTCTATTATCAATTTATTGGTTAGGAATAACAAATAAAGAACGTATACTGTTTAGTGGGAAAATAAAGAATCTAGTCATTAAAATAAAATAGCACAAGAAGTATACTTTTCAAACTTTAAAAATATAGAATGAAAAATATTCCTATAGTAATTGATTTCGTTGTTAATAATGATCTTTGTATTGGCTGCGGGTTATGTGTTTATAAATGCCCTTCTAAGGCGTTAGATATGAGGTTTAACGAATTAGGCTTTTTGGTCCCGGAATTAGTCGATGATTGTGATCTGGATGGTGCTTGTATAACGGTATGTCCTTTTAATATTAATCCATTAGCAGAGATTAAGTCAGAGAATGAGTTGGCGAATAATTTTCTAAATGAAACTGAGAATAGCCATCCAAAAATCGGGAAATATAAAAACATATATGCAGGTTATTCTGAAGAACACCGGTTAACATCTTCCTCTGGAGGCATCGCAACTTTTGTTTTAACAGATTTGCTACAGAGAGGAATTGTTAATCATGTGTTTTCAGTTAAAAAAGGCACTGAAGGGGGTGTTCATTATGAATATGCAATAAGTAATAATAAACAAGAACTTTTAAAAGGTTCAAAAACCAGATATTTTCCTGTTACATTAGCAACAGTTTTTTCTAATTTAGATAAATTAGATGGTAAAGTTGCCATTGTAGGTGTAGCCTGTTTCATTAAAGCCATAAGATTAGCCCAATTTTCAGACCCTCTATTAAAAGAGAAGATTCCTTTTTTAGTAGGTATAATTTGTGGAGGAGTTAAAAGTTCTTTTTTTACTGATTATTTATCAAATAAATCAGGAGTTGAAAATAATGCATACACTGATCCAAATTATAGGATTAAAAATTTAGATAGTAGTGCAGGTGATTATTCTTTTGGATGTTTAAATACAAAAACCAATGAGCAGGAGTCTGTTAAAATGCGTTCTGTAGGTGATATGTGGGGAACAGGTCTTTTTAAGGCAAATGCTTGTGATTTTTGTGATGATGTTACTACTGAACTTGCTGATATTTCGGTGGGTGATGCATGGCTTAAACCGTATGTAAAAGACGGTAGAGGTGATAATGTTATTGTGTGCCGTTCAAATTTAGCAGAAACCATTATAAAAGAAGGAATACGTGATAAGAAAGTTCATTTAGAAGAGTTGTCTGTCGAAAGATTTTTACTGTCTCAGAAAGGAAGTTTTAATCACAGACATTCCGGACTTCCTTATAGAATTAAGCGTGCAAAAAAAATGGGGAGACTAGTGCCTAGTAAAAGGTATGATACTGATACGTCAACTTTTTATTTTAAGATAGTACAGTATTTTAGAATGAATACTAGAAGAAAAAGTTTAGAACTTTGGAAGAAGAATTCTGATTCAATAATTTTTGATAAAAAAATAAAAAGGAGTTTGTCGTATCTAAAGAAGGCTACTCGAATTAATCATTTTATGATTTCTTTACAAAACAAAATTAACCAACTAAATAAATTTAATTGAAAATAGGTATACTTACATTTCATTGGGGAACAAATTACGGTGGCGTATTACAATCATTTGCGTTACAATCATTTTTACAAAAGAAAGGATTTGATGTGAAAATAGTAAATTTTGCGCCTCTAACTTTTAGAGATTCTATTTATAGATGTTTTAGAACAAAAAGTCCGAAGGCACTATATTCAAATTTAAAAAATTTTATTAAAGAAAAAAATATTGAAAAGTTTAGAAAATCAAATTTAAGTTTAACTGAAAGGTTTTCTTCTATTAAAGAAATGGATGATCTGTCTGAATGTTTTGATACCCTAATAACAGGGAGTGACCAAGTATGGAATCCTTACGGGATTCAAAATTATGATTTGGTATATTTTTTACCATTTAATAAAGGTGAATGTAGAAAGATATCTTATGCACCTAGTTTTGGCTGTGTCGATTACCCTAAGGCTGTGTTGGATGAAATTATTCCTTTAATTAAAGATTTTAATGCTATCTCAGTGAGAGAAAAAAGTGGTTTGGCGATATTAGGAGATGTTGGAATTACTGATGTTCAATTAATGCCAGATCCTACTTTACTTTTAGAAAAATCGGACTATTTAGATCTGATTAAAACTACAAAAAAAAGAAAATCGAACTATGCTTTTTTCTATACATTGCAACCTAATCAGACGTTAATAAGTAAGATCTGTAAAAATGTAAATAAAAAGATAAAGACGATAAGCACGTTAAATCTTGAATCTAGTATAATGGGAATTGAGTCTTGGATTAGCACTATTTATCATGCTGATTTTGTTGTTACTAATTCTTTTCATGGAGTAATTTTTAGTTTGTTGTTAAATAAAAATTTTATTGTTATCCCGATTGAAGGTTCGTTAACAGGAATGAATGATAGAATTTATACTCTGTTAGATTTGTTTGATCTACAAGAAAGATTGGTTGATGTCTTTGATGAAAAAATTATGTACGAGAAAATTAACAGCCCAATAGATTGGAAAGAAATAGAGAAAGTACACCATAAAATTAGGTTAGAAGCAAGTTCTTTTTTATTGGATAATATATCTAAATAGTATGAATACTAAAAAAAATATTCTTTATATTTTTCATGTCTCCTTTATTGGAGGAGGTTCATTGTGTTTATTGAATTTGGTTAAAGCTTTGGATAAAGAGAAGTTTAATCCAATAGTCCTTTTGAAAGCAAAAGGTCCTTTAGTTGCAGAATTAAAAAAGGTTAGTGCCACTGTATATATAGAACCTTCATTAAATACAGTTCCTTATAACAGGTCTTTATATAAAATTAAAACAATTACGCAAGTATTGAAAATGGCACGTTCAATACTAAAAGTGCAATCTTGGATTGAAAAGCTAAAACCAGAAATAGTACATCTAAATACCATGATGATGTACCCTTATGCAATTCCTGCTAAAAAGCTAAATACCAAAGTAATTATACATATACGAGAGCATTGGCCAAGAAATGAAAATGAATTTCAATTAAATCTCGCAAAAAAAACAATAAATAAATACGCAGATTTAGTCATTGCGATTAATAAGACAAGTGCAAATATGATTAATCTCCCAGAAAAAACAGAGATTATTTATGATTGGATTGATTTTGAAGGGAGAGATAGTTTTATAGATTTTAAAACTTTATTTGGAAACGACAACGATCAAAATAGAGTTTACCTGTTTTTAGGAGGAATTTCAAGAATAAAGGGATTAATGGAAGTTACAAATGCATTTATCAACAATCTCACCTCTCAAAATGATAAGTTATTAATTGTTGGTTGTGATTCTAAAGAGATTTCATTTGTTGGGGCTCGTGGTAAAATAAAAAGGGTAATGCATTTTTTTAACTGTTATTCATTTTCAGATAAATTTAAATTGATTGCTCAAAAAAATAATAGGATTGTTTGTATCCCTGCTACTATCCAAGTAAAATCATTGATAGAACAATCGTATTGTATAGTTTCATATCCTACAATACCACATGCAATTTTACCAATTGCAGAATCCATTTATTTAGGCAAACCAGTTTTGTCAGCTAATACTCCTGAAGCATTAGAGTATAGTAATAATGGAAAAGGTGCTAAATTATTTCAATTAAACAATGAAGCAGATTTTATAAAGGAGCTTAAGTATGTTTCTGAAAATGAAAATGAAAATTATAAAAATGCTATTTTAAGTAAAGACATTATAAGAGAAATGTTCTCTTTAAAACATAACAGTGAAAAATTAAATAGATTATATAATAATATATGAGCCTAATTGGCGAGCTTTTCATAAATTATTGAAGCCAATGGAGTACATGATAATCGTTATAAATTTGATGATATACTTGAATTGGATACCTGTTTCTTAGATACCTCCACTCCTGAAACTACAAAGAAAAGTCTAAAGAGAGTTCAACAGAGTCAAAAGCAAAAAAATGTACTGAAATCGATAGAATCAACTTCAGTAGATAATATTAAAATGGGTAATTAATCGAATTTTTGTCAGTATTTTAAAATGAAATTTCCTCCTTCTTTCAATGCTAATAAAATAATCATATTATTATCGTATTAATAAAACCATACACCGTTGTAATGACGGATCAAAGTGCTTGGTACATTAGTTTACGCTATTATGTAGAAATATATATGCCTAAGAAATCGTCTAAGGATGTAACTAATACTATCTTAAATTGACGCACATTGCAATAAGTTACGCTTTGAAAAGTTTTCTTGGGGTATATCATAAAATAAACGCCAAATTCCTATAGAATTATTTATATAAATTCGGGTATAAATTAAACAGCAAATACTTTGATTATAGACTATTTGACAGACTTGTTATTGCTGTTTCAAGTCCTGTCAAATCATCTATCGTTCAACTAAAGAATAATATATTGATATGCTAAAAAACAAAATACTTTTAATTACTGGAGGAACAGGTTCTTTTGGTAACGCAGTTTTAAATAGATTCCTAAATACAGATCACTTTAGTGAGATTAGGATATTTTCTAGAGATGAAAAGAAACAAGACGATATGAGAAATCAACTTAAAAACGAAAAGTTGAAATTTTATATTGGTGATGTTAGAGACTATGGCAGTATTGAAAGAGCTATGAGGGGTGTAGACTACGTTTTTCACGCTGCTGCATTAAAACAAGTACCATCATGTGAGTTTTTCCCATTAGAAGCGACTAAGACAAATGTCTTTGGTACTCAAAATGTCATTGATGCTGCCGCTACAAATAATGTTAAAAAAGTAATTTGTTTGAGTACAGACAAGGCAGCATATCCTATTAATGCCATGGGTATTTCTAAAGCTTTAATGGAAAAAGTAGCTATTGCAGCATCTCGTAACTATTCTAATACGATAGTATGTTTAACAAGATACGGTAACGTAATGGCATCTAGAGGTTCTGTAATTCCATTATTTTTAAATCAAATTAAAAAAGGTGAAGAGCTTACGATTACGGATCCAAATATGACTCGATTTTTAATGTCTCTTGATGAAGCCGTTGAGTTGGTGTTGTTTGCTTTCGAAAATGGAAATGCAGGCGATTTATTTGTAAATAAAGCACCAGCTGGTACTATTGGTGATTTGGCGGAAGCTTTAAAAGAGATATTTAAAGCATCTAATCCTGTAAAAGTTATTGGTACTCGTCATGGAGAAAAGTTATATGAAACGCTTTGTACTAGAGAAGAAATGACGAAAGCTGAAGATATGGGAGAGTTTTACCGAATTCCAGCCGATAATAGAGATTTAAATTACGCTAGATATTTTTCTGAAGGAGAAGAAGATATTTCTAAAGTAGAAGACTATCACTCACATAATACAGAGCAATTTGATGTTGAAGGCATGAAAGGGTTATTAAATGAATTACCATTAATAAAAGAAGAATTACAGAAATTAAATTAAGACGATGGTACAGAAATTAATTTCTGGGGATAGTCTTCAAGGTCTTAGAAGAACTTTAAAATTCAATAATGACTTCGATGCAATTTTTATAAAGCGAATTTACATGATTGAAATGTTGATACGGTTTTTGTGAAAGGTTAGCAAGGGTATGGAGTAGAACAGAGATGGTTTACCACAACTATTTGAAAATTTAAAATGGAGTTGATTAAAGTTGTTGATTGAAAATCACCTCCAAAGAGTTATATAAAACTACTTTTGAGCTTTCAGATAAAAGGCTCAAGTTTTACACATCCCCAAGGATATATAAGTAGTAGTCATGCGATGACGAATGCTTCAAAACTATTAGCAATGTCAGATTATAAATTAAATTCAAGACGAGTATAAATTCGCGTGCGATTATTTTAAAGACTATAAAGAATTATGAAAAAAATGAAAGTAGCAACAATTTTAGGAACACGACCTGAAATTATACGATTGGCAGAATGTATTAAGTTATGTGATCTATATTTTGAACATATTTTAATTCATACAGGTCAGAATTATGATTACGAATTGAATGAAATCTTTTTTGAAGATTTAAATTTGAGAAAGCCAGACTTCTTTTTAAGTGTTACAGGAGATCATTTAGGTGAAACAATTGGAAATGTTATTTCAAAATCTTATGAAGTTTTAGCTGCAGAAAAGCCAGATGCTTTATTAGTTTTAGGTGATACGAATAGCGTATTAAGTACCATTGCTGCTAAACGATTGAAGATTCCAATTTTTCATATGGAGGCTGGAAACAGATGTTTTGATCAAAATGTACCTGAAGAGATTAATAGAAAAATTTCGGATCACATATCTGATATTAATTTAACGTATACTGAACATAGTAGAAGATATTTACTAAGTGAAGGGTTCAGAAAAGATCATGTATTTGTAATCGGTTCTCCACTTCGAGAAGTTTTAAATAGATACGCTAACAAAATTAATGAAAGTCTAGTAGTTGAAAAGTTAAACCTTAAAAAGAACGGATATTTTGTTGTGAGCGCACATAGAGAAGAGAATATTGATTTAAATGATAACTTCGAAATTCTTGCAGAATCATTGAATGCCGTTGCTGAAAAGTATCAAATGCCAATTGTTTTCTCAACGCATCCTAGAACTAAAAATAGAATTGAAAAAAATAATGTAAAGTTTCATCCATTGATTACGAATATTCCTCCTTTAGGTTTTTTTGATTATGTTAATCTACAAAAAAATGCATATGTAGTATTGTCTGATAGTGGAACTATTAGTGAAGAGTCTGCTATGATGGGATTCCCATCAGTAAGCATCAGAACTAGTACTGAACGGCCTGAAGCGATCGATGCAGGGACAGTAGTGTTGGGTGGTATTAGTAAGGGCCAAATAATAAATTCGATTGAAATCACTAAAGGGTTACCTGTAAACGGAAATTCAGATTTACCATGGGAATACAATGTTAAAAATACATCTGAAAGAGTTGTGAAAGTAATTCAAAGTTATACATCAATCGTTAATAATGTAATTTGGAACAAATGAAAAAAATAGCAGTAATTGGGTGCAAAGGAATGGCAGGTCATGTTGTTAAAGCTCATTTGGACACCCTAGGTTATGATGTTTGGGGTATAGCACGTGGGATACAAACAAAAGATAAATTGATTAATTTAGATGTTTCAGATACAGTAAAATTAGAAAGTATTTTTCAAAATCAATCTTTTGATATTGTTATAAACTGTATAGGCTTGTTAAATAAAACTGCAGAAGACAACCCCAAATTGGCGATTTGGTTTAATAGTTATTTACCACAATTTTTATCCTCATTAGGAAATAAACATCAATTTAAGTTAATTCATATCAGTACAGATTGTGTGTTTTCCGGAAAAGAAGGAGGTTATACTGAAGCCTCTATTAAAAATGGAATAGGATATTATGCTCAATCTAAGGCTTTGGGAGAGATCATAAATGAAAGGGATCTTACATTTAGAACATCAATAATTGGCCCAGAATTAAAAGAAAATGGAATAGGTTTATTTCATTGGTTTATGAATCAAGATGCTCCAATTAATGGTTTTACCGCTGCTATTTGGTCAGGGATTACAACTCTTGAACTGGCTAAAGGTATAGTATGGGCAATTGAGAATGATATTACAGGATTGTATCACTTAACGAATAATTTGTCTATAAATAAGTATGACTTGTTAAATGTGTTTAAAAAAGAAACATCTAAACAGATTGAAATTAATGAGGTAGAGGGAGCTAAAGTTGATAAAAGTTTTGTTGATACTCGTAAGTTAATCAATTATAAGATTCCTAATTACGAAATAATGATACGTGAAATGGTTGCATTTATAAAAAACAACGAAACTCAATATAGACACTACAATAATTTTATTCAATTATTACTAAGGAAAAACTAATACATGTATAATTATACTAATTTTATTGTTTCAATAATAGTATTATACTTTATTTTTAGAACACATGGAGTCGTTCAAATACTGCCCGGTATATGGTTATTTCCTCTAATCATTATTGCGTTATTTAGTGTGAATAAGGGTTTGTCGGTTAAAAAAAAGTATTTAAAATTTCTGATAAAAGAATCAAAATGGATTATTCTCTCTGTTTTTATTTTAACTGCCTATAAATTCTTCGATTATGGGAATTTTAAGCTCACAAATACGTTTTCATATTTAATAACTTCTTTACCATTCTATGTTATTGGTTTTTATTATGGTATAAAGTTTAACAAGGATTTTATAAAAAAAATTACAATTGGTTATTTTGTATTCACATTTTTCTTTCTAATCCCAAAAATAGTATTAGTATTTTCTACAGGATTTAATAGCACTTTATTTAATTTATCTTTTGTTGCAGACCCTACAAATAAAGATTTCTTATTGTTTTTACCATTTGTTTCTTTTATCACTGTATATGGTTCTATCCAACTGTTACAATCTAAATCTCTATTAATAAAAATTCTTGCTTATATAATTCTTTTAACAAATATTTTAGCAATGTTTCTATCGGGTAAAGCTGGTCCAATAGTTATCTTATTGATTGCAATTACTTTTTATTTTTTCAAAAATCGCAGTAATTTTATTCAAAAATATATTAACATAATAGTCTCTACTTTATTCATATTTGTTTTATTGTTTGGTATTAGTAAGGGCCTTTTTGGTGAATTAGGGTCATTAAAGTCTAAAAGTACAGCTGTTATATCCTTTATAGAAAATGGCTTTCTAATAAATGACGATGTGTTAAATAGAATATCAAGTGATCGATGGTCTTTAGACATACATTCGATAAAACAATTTTTTGCGAAACCTATTTTTGGCCATGGCGCGTATTTAGAGTCTATGAAAGGAATGTTAGGTGCTTCAGCTAATATTACAACAGTCGCAGGTGGACATAGTTTTATTTTTGATACGATGGCCTTTTATGGCCTATTTGGTTTGCCGTTAATTTTTATTTTAGTTAAGTTTAATAGAGATGCCGTAAAGTATTATTACTTAGTGAAAAAAAATAATGAAGAGCATAAAATATCTTTAATTTATGCATCTTTACTTGTTGGTGTATTGATAGCAAATGTTTTAAATTCAGGATTTCTTTTTTCATCCTTTGATAATTTCTTGTTCTTATTAGCAGGGTTTTATTTAGGGAAATATTACTATATATCTAAAATTAAATATGAATAATCAGAACACACTTTTTTTCTTAAATAGTTTACCTCACAACAATACTGCTGGTGGGATACTATACAATCAAATTGCTGGATCTCAAGGAATTGAGAGTGTGTCGATTTTGGGAGTATCGTCTTTAAGCCAAAATAATTATTCTAAGTATACGAATAAGAACAAACAGTTTAAATTACAGTTTCCAGACAATAATTTATTATGGAAAGTCTTAAAAAAAATCCCGCTTCTAGAAGAATTTTATACTTTATATAGGTATATAATAATCAGGAAAAAAGTATTGGCTCACATTAAAGAAGTGAATCCAAAAACTATTTTAATTCAATTGCGAGGAAACTCTCTTTTTTTTATTGGTGATATTGTCAAACTGCGGAATGTCAAATTTGTGGGTATGATCGAAGATACCGTAGAGAGAGAAATTGATGCACATTATATTTCATATAGACTTAAAAAAAGACTTTATTACAAGTATTTACCTAAAATGTGTAAAGTTGGAGTTGCTGGTGAATCTATGAAAGAGTATGTTGAAAATAAATTCAATATTGATACAGTAATTATTCGACCTTGGTATAATAAATTAAGTAATTTTAAAAAAAAGGTTCTAGATCAGGAAGTAAATTTTAATATATTTTTTGCTGGTAATGTGTATGCAAAAAAAGAGTTTTCAGTTTTTTTAAAAGCTTTGGATATATTTGCGGCTACTAACAAGAAATACAACATTAATTTTTTTATTGCTAGTAGAAAAAAGTTCGATAGTGAATCGAAAAATTATAAAATTATCCAAATAGGTTGGGTTGATGAAGCTACTTTAAAAGAATATATGGATATTTCAGATATTTCATATTTACCCTATATTTTTGATTCTAAATACGAGCATTCTATGAAATACGCTTTTCCTGGAAAAGCAGGATTTTACATCACAAATAGTTTGCCTGTATTTTTTCATGGTCCAAAATACTCTTCTTTTAATACATTTTTAAAATCATATAAAGTTGGAGTAAGTTGTTCTTCTATTGAAGTTAATGAAGTTGTAAAATCCATCACCAAATTATTTTATGACAAAATAGAAACCTTCGCTTCTTATCAAATTGAAATTGATAGAGCGTACGAATTTGAGTATACGCAGGAAGTATTTGACAGTAGAATCAAACAATTGTTTGATTTATAAATAGTAGAACTGAATTATGATAAAAACCCCTTTTTCACCAATATGCCTATTTACCTATAATAGACTTGAAGAAACAAAACAGACAGTAGTTGCTTTGCAAAAGAACTACCTAGCATCAAAAAGCGAGTTGTTTATATTTTCTGATGGTTGGAAAAGCGAGTTAACTAGATTGGAAATTGAAAAAGTTAGAATTTTTTTAAAAACAATTACCGGGTTTAAATCAATTACAATTTTTGAAGCAACAATAAATAAAGGTTTAGCAAATTCCATTATAGAGGGAGTGAATCAAATAATTAATGAGTATGGGAAGGTAATTGTTCTAGAAGATGATTTGAAAACTACTCCAAATTTTTTAGATTTTATGAATCAATCATTAAACTTTTACAAAAAGAATAATTCTATTCAATCAATTAGTGGTTATTCTTTAGATCTTAAAAAAGATAATGATGATTATTCTGATATTTATTTTCAGCAACGAGCTCACTCTTGGGGATGGGCAACATGGAAACCTAATTGGAATAATTGCAACTTTGATTTAGAAATCTTGAGAGATTATGTCCTTGATAATAAAAATAAATTAACAGAATTTAAAGTAACTTGTGGAGTTGATATTGATAGAATGTTATTAGATGCAATTTATTTACGAAACAATTCATGGTATGTACGTTGGGCTTTTGATCAGTTTTTAAATGATAGATATACTGTGTATCCTTTTTTGTCTAAAATAAGTAATATTGGCTTCGGAGATAATGCTACCCATTGTACAAGTATTAATGTTTATAAAACTGAATTGGATGTTTTAGGTAAAACGAATTTTAATTTTATTGATTTTATTGATCACAAGAAATATCAGAGACAATTCTTATCTTATTTTAGTGTTAGTTATAAAATAATTTATAGAATTCTTTTATTAAAATCAAAAACTGGTCGTAGATCCCTTATGATTGATTTTAACAATAAGTTAAAAATAAATTACAGAAAGATTACCCAAATAATAAAAGGAACAAGACATAAAATTAAACCGGAATGAAATTATCATTTATAGGAGACATAATGTTAGGAAGAGAAGTAGGAGGGAAATATTTTGCATCTAAAGAAGAAATAGTTTCTTCAGATATTAAGCAAAAAATTTCATTTTCAGATTATGTTGTCGCTAATTTAGAAGCTCCAGTCTCAAATAAGACAAAAGAAGACAATATAATGACTTTTATAGCTAAACCCCAGATTTTATCAGAGGTGGATTTCGTCGACGTTTTTTCTCTTGCCAATAATCATATAAATGATGCAGGGATTAAAGGTATTGATGAAACAATTGAGTTTTTAGAAGAAAATAACTTTGAGCCTAATGGATTTTATATAGATGAATATGAGCCTGCCATTTTAGAAGGCAATGAAGTTAATTGTGCTGTTATTTGTTGTACTGATGTCTTAAACAAAGACCTTAGCGAATTATATGATAAAAAATTATTATGGCTTGATAATAAAGTTATCGATAAGAAAATTAAAGAATATAAAGAAAAAGGATATTTTATTATATTATATGTTCATGGAGGGATAATGTTTTCAAGGTACCCTAACCCTCTTTTTAGAAATGTTCTACATTCGAAAATAGATATAGGTGCCGATTTAATTGTAACTGTTCATCCACATGTTATTGGATGTGATGAAACTTATAAAGGAAAAAAAATATTTTATAGTCTAGGAGATTTTATAATGGATGGACATTCAGAAAGAAGAAGAAGTTCAATTATTTTAAATTTAAATTTAAAAAATGATTTCTCCTTTACATACGAGTTAATCCCTACTTATATAAATGATGAGTTGAAAACAGAATTAGCTAAAGGGAAAGAGAAAGAAAAATTGTTGAAAAGCTGGAGAGAAGTAAGTGATAAATTATTTAAGTATAAAAATAATTATGAGGGTTTCTATAAAAAAAAATTCAAGATAGAAATTTTATTACATGTCATATCTACAATTAAGTATCAAATTAAGGAAAAAAGCATAATAGATTTTGTAAAAATAATATTTACAAGGGCAAAAGATTTTAAAAATATGGGAAGGTGGTTGATGAAAGATACAAGTAAGATGAGGAATAATTTAGAAGATAAAACAATGCTATAATGAATATATTTAAAATAGGTAATTTAAATCTTGTAGCTGTTACGAAGCTGGATGTTATTAAATTCATTAAAAATAATATTTCACAAATAAATGGTTATGTATGTGTAACAAACACAAGAACTGCTTATTTGTCCTCAAAGGATAAAAGTTATTGTTTCATTCAGAACAATTCACTTATTACAATTCCAGATGGAATGCCCTTGGTTTGGTTGGGGAAATTGTCTGGTTATAAAAATATAGAAAGAACTGCGGGGCCAGAACTCTTTGAACATTTTTTAAAAAATGAAGATAAAAGTATAAAGCATTATTTATTGGGAGACACAGAAGATGTGCTAACTAAATTAAAAATGAAAGCTAAAGAAGAGTATGGAGCTACTATTGTTGGTAGTTTTTCTCCTCCATTCTCGTCATTAGATGATTATAACTATAAAAGCATAGCCACAGATATAAATAGTTCGGAAGCAGATATTGTTTGGTTAGCGTTAGGCTCTCCAAAACAAGATTTTTTTGCTTCAAAATTGGTAGCTTATACGGATAAAAAAATCATCTTAAATGTTGGGGCTGCCTTTAGGTTTATTTTAGGTGAATATAACATGCCACCAAAAATGATTCAAAAATTGGGTTTAACTGGAGTTTACTGGCGTTTTATGCAAAAGCCGTTACTTTTTATAAAACTGTATCCAAAATATTTTATCTTTATTATAATTACTGCAATAAGAATTAAATTCAATAACAAGTAATATGGTTAAAAATGAATATGTCGTTTTTGAACGTCCTTCTAAAAAGGAGTATTTAGTTCAAATCATTACAACTGTAATTTCGTTTGCTTTTATAAAGCATTTATTTTCGGCGTTTGCATATTATGTAATTAATTATGTAAGGGGTCTAAAAATAGCTAATATTGGAAAAAACACTAAAATTCATCCAACAGTAATTTTAAGACAAGCAGAAAGAATATTTATTGGAGAAAATTGTTTGATAAACCATAACAATGTTTTACAAGGTGGTAAAAAAACGGGAAAGATCATCATAGGAAATTATGTACATACTGGTGCAAATGTAATGATGTTTGCCTTTAATCATGGGTTTGATAAATTAGATATACCGACGATTAATCAGAATTATTATGATGGCGATATAATTATTGACGATGATGTTTGGATTGGTGCAGGCACTGTTATTTTACCTGGAGTGAGAATAGGAAAGGGTGTAGTGATAGCTTCAAATTCTGTAATCAATAAAGATGTAAAATCATTCACAATTGTAGGCGGTGTACCAGCAAGATTGTTAAAAGAGAGGTGTTAATGAAGAATAAAATATTATTGTTAGACGGTCAAACTATTCAAAGTTTGGCAATTGCAAAGTCTTTAAAAAAAAGCAATTATGATGTTGTTTTATTTTGTGATACAAAAACCTCTTACGGATATAGAACAAGATATGCAGATACTAAAATTATCTGTCCTTCAGTGATTACTCACCCAGTTGAATTTAAGATATTTTTAATTGATTATTTACACAACAATAAAATTGATGCATTAATTCCAATGAATGATTTTTCTGCTTCATTTTTAAGTAGTAATAAATCCGAAATATTAAAATTTACAAAATTTATTATTCCAGACATTGATATTTTCAATGATGGATACGATAAAAATAAATTGATGAAAATTTGTGAGCTAAATAATTTCCCACACCCTAAATCTGCTGATTTAGATATAATAGATTTAAATGATGCTATCGAAAAAGTTGGTTTTCCTAGTTTGATTAAACCTAACATTACTACAGGAGGCAGAGGGATTACATTGGTGACTAGTAAAAAAGAGTTTTTTGAAAAATATGAATTAGTTAAAAACAAACATGGTTCTTGCCACTTACAAGAGTTTGTTGCTGAGGGAGGTAAACAATTTAAAGTTCAGTTGTTTATTGATGATAAAGGAGATTTACTAGCAAGTACCGTAATTGATAAAATAAGATTTTATCCTGAAAAAGGGGGTAGTAGCTGTTGTAATAAAACAATTCTTGACGATAGTTTAGTGAAATTGTGCTATTGCGTTTTAAAAACTATTGACTGGGTTGGCTTTGCTGATTTTGATTTAATTCAAGACCCTATTACTGGAGAATCTAAAATCATGGAAATCAACCCACGAGTACCTGCTTGCATAAAGTCATCTATTGTTTCTGGAATCGATTTTGCTACAATTATTGCGAATCAAACGCTAGGGTACGAATTAGAAGATTATAGCTATACACCTAATAAGTATTTAAGATATTTTGGTTTAGATTTATTGTGGTTTATTTTTAGTAAAAATAAGTTTAAAACTGACCCTAGTTGGTTTAAATTATTTTCACGTAATACATATTATCAAGAAGGTAGTCTTGATGATCTGAGGCCTTTTATTTATGGAACAATTGGAGGGTTCTTAAAACTATTAAATCCAGCTTTTAGAAAAAATAAATCTGGAATGCGAAATTAATTATACAAGAATGAATATTTTAACATTTGACATTGAAGAATGGTTTCATTGTGATTTTATTTCAGGAAACGAAAATTGGTCTAATTATGAAGTTAGAATTCATAAGAATACAGACTATATTTTAGATGTCCTTTTAAAGTACAATAGAAAAGCTACTTTTTTTATATTAGGATGGATCGCTGAAAAGCACCCAGAACTTGTTGTTAAAATTCACAAAGCAGGTCATGAAATTGGGTGTCATTCTATGAAACATCAATTGGTACATAGATTTACTCCAAAGCAATTTAGAGAAGATACACAAAATGCCTTAAATGTAATTGAAAATGTTATAGGAGAAAAAGTAATTATTTATAGAGCACCAGCTTTTTCAATTAACAACGAGACCCCATGGGCTTTTGAAGTATTAAATGAACTTGGAATTACTCACGATGCTTCTATCTTTCCGGCTAAGCACGACTATGGTGGCTTTCCTTCTTTTGGAAGTTCAGAACCTTCTATTATTGAAGTAAACGGGATTTTTATAAAAGAGTTTCCAATGAATATTAAAAAACTGCTTAATACACCAATCGTTTTTTCGGGAGGAGGGTTTTTTAGATTATTTCCATATCCTTTAATTAAAAAATGGACGATTCAGTCAGAGTATGTGATGACTTATTTTCATCCAAGAGATTTTGATAAAGACCAGCCTATGCTACAACACTTACCTTTTATGAGAAAGTTTAAATCATATTATGGTTTAAAAGCTGCAGGAAACAAGTTTGATAGATTTGTATCTGATTTTACTACAACTAGTATACTTGAAGTTTCTGAAAAATATGATTGGGCCCATGCTAAAAGACACATTATTTAAATGATTCTGATTACTGGAAATACAGGTTTCGTAGGAACTAATCTTAGTTCCTATTTAGAAAACACAAACAAAAATATAGTAGGTATTTCAAGGAGACCTATTCAAGGTGAAGTAGGTTATAAAGAGTTAGACTGCACACTTTTAAACTCATCTAATTCTTTTATCCACTTAGCTGGAAAAGCCCACGATCTAAAGAATACTTCAAATGATTCTGAGTATTTCGAAGTAAACACTGAATTAACAAAAACACTCTTCAATCAATTTTTAAAAAGTGATTGTGAAGTATTTGTCTACATGAGTTCTGTAAAAGCTGTTGCAGATGAAGTTGATGGTATTTTAAATGAAGATGTTGCCCCAAATCCTATAACAGTATATGGGAAATCTAAATTAGCCGCAGAAAATTATATTTTATCAAAAAAAATTCCAAAAAACAAAAGAGTCTATATATTACGACCATGCATGATTCATGGGCCTAATAATAAAGGAAATCTAAATCTATTGTATCGTTTTGTTTCTAAGGGCATCCCTTATCCTTTTGGTGCCTATAAAAATACACGATCGTTTGTCTCGGTAGAAAATCTATGCTTTATTATAAACGAGCTGTTAGAAAATAAAACTATTAAATCAGGTATTTATAATATTGCTGATGATGTTTCAATTTCGACAAAAGAATTGGTAAAAATTATTGGGAATACTATTGCTAAACCCGTTAAAATTTTAAATATCCCTAAATTTTTGATTGATATTTTAGCTAAGTTTGGAGACTTTATACCTTTACCAATTAATTCAGAAAGAGTTCAAAAGCTTACAGAAAATTACGAAGTGTCTAATTTAAAAATTAAAGTAGCAATTCAAAAAGACTTACCATTGTCATCAACAGAAGGAATCAAAAAAACAATTGCATCATTTTAATTTATGGATAAATATATAGGAGTATTAGGAGTAATAATAGCAGTTTCTTCCCTCTATTTAAAGTTGGCTATAAAATTTAATATTATAGACAAACCCAATGAGCGTAGTTCTCATAGAGAAATTACTATCCGTGGAGGGGGTGTTTTATTCCCTATTACTATTCTTCTTTGGAGTCTTATTGAAGGCATTTTCAATCCTTTTATACTAGGGATATTATGTATTTCGATCATCAGTTTTATAGACGATTGTAAACCCTTATCTAATAAGATTAGGCTATCTATTCATTTTTTAAGTATAGGTTTATTACTCTATCAATTAGGCTTTTCGGAATATTCATTTATTGCATGGGGGCTAGGTTTATTATTTGTTGGTGGTTGGATAAATGCATTTAATTTTATGGACGGTATCAATGGTATTACAGTACTCTATTCTCTATCTATTTTGGCTGTATGTTTCTACCTAAATACTCACATTGACTTTATACAAGATAGTCTTTTACTGTACACCGCTATAGCATTGCTTGTCTTCGGTTTTTACAATGTACGTAAAAAAGCAAAAAGTTTTGCTGGTGACGTGGGGAGTGTGAGTATGGCCTTTATTATTGCTTTTATTGTTTTGAGTCTCATTTTATTTACCAAAAACTGGCAATATGTATTATTGGTAAGCGTCTATGGTATAGACAGCTTACTTACTATTATACAGCGATTAGTAAAAGGGGATAACATTTTTCAGGCTCATCGCTCACATTTATACCAATATTTAGCGAATGAAGTTAAAGTGCCACACGTAATGGTGAGTATTATTTATGCTTTAATTCAATTAGTTTTAAATATTGGCTTAGTATTTTGTATTCTTCCTTACGATAATTACCTTTATTCGATTTCCTACCTTATACTCCAAGGTCTGTTCTATATACTTGTAAAGTATTTAGTATTAATGAATATTGAAAAAGCTTAAAATGTTTAAAAAACAACTCTTAAGAACGGTCAATCAATATGCTTCTCGTTGGTTGGTGTTAGCAATAGATTGCCTTTTAGTGCTTCAGACTTTTGTGTTGGCTTATTTTATACGTTTTAACTTTACGTTTAACTTTACTACACAAGATTTCTTATACCAACAACCTTTAGTTTTAGTATTAGCTCTTGTTAGTTTTTTATTAATAGGCTCTTATAAGGGAGTTGTAAGACATACAGGTGTAAGAGATGCCTTAAATGTTATGTATGCGGTTTCAGTACTTGCAGTCTTATTGGTAGTTTTGGTTTTAGTGAATAGCGCATTGCATATTTACCCAGACTTCACCATACCTCTATCTATTATAGTTGTCCATTATTTATTAAATGTAGTCGTATTAATTGCCAGTCGTTTTGTGTTTAAAATGCTGTACTCAAGGGCGGTCTTAGAATTCAAAATTCAGACCAATGTACTTATTTATGGTGCAGGCGATTCTGGTTTTATTACGCATTCGGCATTGGTAAAAGACACCAAACAAGGTTTTAATGTAGTCGGTTTTATTGACGATAACATTTCTAAGGTAGGAAAGAGGATTGATGGGGTTATGGTCTACAATTCAACTGTCCTCAATAGTGAGTTTATTCTTAAAAATAGACTAAAAGAGGTGATTGTGTCTATACAAAACATTAAGCCTTCTCGTTTAATGCAAATTACAGATGATTTAATAGCGCATAATGTAAAAGTGAAGATTGTACCTGCGATAGATAAATGGATTGATGGTGAGTTAAACGCTGGACAGATACAGCAAGTTAAAATTGAAGATTTATTAGACCGTGCTCCTATAGAGTTGGAGAATCCGGCTATAAAAAGAGAGTTATTTGGGCGGGTTGTATTTATTACTGGTGCAGCAGGCTCTATAGGTTCTGAAATAGCTAGACAGGTAGGGGCTTGCAATGTTAAACAGTTGGTGTTAATAGACCAAGCAGAATCACCTTTATACGATTTGGAACAAGAATTTGTAAACCTTAAAATAAGTAATTTTGTTGCGGAAGTAGCTGATGTACGTGATGCCCAAAGAATGCAGCAGTTATTTGAGTTTTACAAGCCTCAAATTGTTTTTCATGCAGCTGCTTATAAACACGTTCCGCTAATGGAGGGAAATCCATACGAAGCAATTAGAGTAAATGTATGTGGGACTAAACGCCTAGCTGATTTAGCCATAAGTCACGATGTAGATAAGTTTGTAATGGTTTCTACTGATAAGGCAGTAAATCCAACCAATGTAATGGGCGCTACTAAAAGAGCTGCAGAAATGTATATTTCTTGTTTGGAAAATACGGGAAAAACAAAGTTTATAACTACCCGTTTTGGGAATGTATTAGGGTCAAATGGATCGGTAATTCCTCTATTTAAAAAGCAAATAGAAGCTGGAGGACCATTAACGGTTACACACAAAGATATTACGCGTTATTTTATGACTATTCCCGAAGCTTGTCAACTTGTTTTAGAAGCTGGTATAATGGGAAAGGGAGGAGAGATTTATGTATTCGATATGGGCGAGTCTGTAAAGATTTACGAGGTAGCTATAAAGATGATTCAATTATCGGGTTTAAATTTCCCGGAAGATATAGATATTAAAATTTCGGGATTAAGGCCTGGTGAAAAACTCTACGAAGAGCTGCTAGCAAACGATGAGAATACCTTGCCTACCTATCACGATAAAATTATGATTGCTAAGGTTGCAGAATTTAATAAGGCCGACGTAAAAGAAAAAATTGAAGGTATTTGTACGGCAAATAGTCAAGTTGACAATCTTGAGATTGTAAGCCTATTAAAAAAATTAGTACCTGAGTATAGATCGAATAATTCTATCTACGAGAAATTAGATAAGGATTAAGTTACCACACAAAGGAATAATAAAAGCCCGTCCAAATTTGGACGGGCTTTATTTTTTTATTGTCATGGGTTGTTTTCTAAGCTCTATGTTTTTTGAGAGGTACCCTTACGGAAAGACTCACTATTGACCGTCTGAGGTTTCTAGAGGTCTTTTTTTATTCTATATCTCACGTAATATTTTTCTAAGTTTTTCTTTATGCTTATGCATTTTTGCCTTGACGCAAAAACGAACCAAAAAAGTCAAGTCTTCAATTCTTTTTTAACGCTACAGAAACTTTAAAATGGCTATCAAAATAAACTCACTAGCCTTCCTTTGGTCAGCAAGCTCAAACACCATTTTGCTTACATTCATTTTATACGCTTCTTTCACTAAAAGAATGGAGGACTGTAATAAAAAAAAATAGTAGTGGTGAAATATTGTCTTTAAAATATCTTTTGACGGAATGATTATTTTGACTTATGTTCCAACCTAGTCTTTAAAGACCTTTTGACGGAAAGACTGTTTTGACAAATTTAGCCCATATTGCCTATTTCCTAAAAACAAAATTCCTTTTATATAATTCTGTATATTGTGGCGTAAATAGATTGAAATGAATAATATTGCCAGCCTTAAAGAATACCAAGAAGTATATAAAAAGAGCGTAGAACAGCCTGAAGCATTTTGGGCTGAAATTGCAGATACATTTTTTTGGAGAAAAAAATGGGATACTGTACTAGATTGGAATTTTGACAAACCAAGTATAACGTGGTTTGAGGGTGCTAAATTGAATATAACAGAAAACTGCTTAGATAGACATTTAGAAAGCCTAGCGAATAAAACGGCTATTCTTTGGGAGCCTAATAATCCTTCAGAAGAAGCCATTCATATCTCTTATGCAGAATTGCACCAAAGAGTTTCCCAGTTTTCGAATGTTTTAAAATCCTTAAGGATTAAAAAAGGCGATCGTGTTTGTTTGTATATGCCCATGGTTCCCGAACTAAGCATTGCTGTTTTGGCCTGTGCTCGAATTGGCGCGATTCATTCTGTTGTATTTGCGGGCTTTTCGGCGAAAGCATTAGCCGATAGAATTAACGATTCCGATTGCAGTCTTATTATTACTGCTGATGGTTCGTACAGGGGTTCTAAAACGATTGATTTGAAGTCTATTGTGGATGTAGCCTTAGTTAAATGCCCATCTATTAATAATGCAGTTGTTTTAAAGCGAACGGGATCGAAAGTAGAGATGAAGTCAGGGAGAGATCTTTGGTGGCACGATTTAATAAAGGAGGCCTCTTTTGTTTGTGAAGCTACCGTAGTGGATGCAGAAGATGAACTGTTTATTCTGTACACCTCAGGTTCTACCGGAAAACCCAAAGGGGTGGTTCATAGTACTGCAGGATATATGGTGTATACAGAGTATTCGTACAGAAATGTGTTTCAGCACGAAAATACAGATGTGTTTTGGTGTACTGCCGATGTTGGTTGGATAACCGGTCATTCGTATGTAATTTACGGTCCATTATTAGCCGGAGCTACTACCTTAATGTTCGAGGGAATTCCCACTTTCCCTAATGCGGGGAGATTCTGGGGAATTATAGACAAACATAAAGTGACTACTTTTTACACTGCACCAACTGCTATTAGAGCTTTAGAAGCCTGCGGATTAGATTTTGTGAAACCCTATAAGTTAGATTCATTAAAAGTTTTAGGCACCGTTGGAGAGCCTATAAACGAGGAAGCATGGCAATGGTATCACAAGCATATTGGAAAAGAAAAGTGCCCAATTGTGGATACTTGGTGGCAAACTGAAACGGGAGGAATAATGATTGCTCCTTTAGCTGGATTAACACCGCTCAAACCAACTTATGCAACGCTTCCTTTACCAGGTATTCAGCCTTGTTTAGTCGATGCCGATGGAAAAGAAATTGAAGGAACTAATGTGGAGGGAAATCTTTGTATTAAATTTCCATGGCCTTCTATTATACGCACAACTTATGGAGATCATAAGCGTTGTAAGGAAGTTTATTTTAGTGCTTATCCAGGGAAATATTTCACAGGTGATGGCTGTAAAAGGGATGAAAATGGAATGTATAGAATTACGGGTCGGGTAGATGATGTAATTAATGTTTCTGGTCACCGAATAGGGACGGCAGAGGTTGAGGATGCTATAAATACGCATACTTTAGTTGTTGAATCTGCTGTTGTTGGTTTTCCGCATTCAATAAAAGGACAGGCTATTTATGCCTTTGTTATACTCGCCAATACTACAGATAGTTCGCCAAAAATAAAAAAGGAGATAATCGCTGAGATTTGTAGTCATATTGGAGCCATTGCACGTCCCGAACAAATACAGTTTGTAAATGGACTTCCCAAAACAAGATCGGGTAAAATTATGCGCAGGATTCTTAGAAAAATTGCAAGCGGAGAGCGAACTAATTTTGGTGATACGAGTACTTTGTTAGATCCTTTGGTTGTTGAGGAGATTCTTTTGTCAAAAGATAATCGTTAGGGAATGAAAAATCCATTCGTTAACCGATTTTCAACTTATAACTTTTTTCAAACCTAGTCTTTAAAAGACCTTTTGACGCCTTGACAATTTTAATTCCTAACACATTAACGCCTAACATCTATTCCTATTTCCCCACTACCTACTTTCCTCATTAACGTACTAACGATTAAGGCAATTGTGTCAAAATAGATTTTCATGCAAGCACTAAAAATTCACTTTCTAGCTTTACGTTAAAATTGACCTCTGCCTTTAGAGCTTTAAACACCTTAATGATTGTGTCAATAGTTGCACTGTTGGCACTACTTTCTAGTTTAGAGATTTGTGATTTTTTCACTCCAACGAGCAGGCCTAATTGCTCTTGAGTTAACAGCCTTTCTTGTCGGGCAGCTT